>TARA_R110001632_G_scaffold83339_2_pt1 | contig 14534 bp, 6 predicted proteins | sample TARA_R110001632 | Tara Oceans TARA_R110001632 (sample SAMEA4398266) | marine metagenome | biome: Polar Biome; feature: [SRF] surface water layer (ENVO:00010504); material: water (ENVO:00002006), including particulate matter (ENVO:01000060) such as... | depth 5 m
GGATCAATACCTCCATCTATCGCTGCAACTAAGTTATTAAAATATCTATCATACCACTTTCCAGTTTCTACTAACCAACCTGGATTCATACGAGTTTTTAAATAAAGCTTAGTGCCATCATAAGATACTTTGTTTATTTTGTTGTCATCATTTACATCTAAAGCTATAAGTTTATAATTTTTTATAATATTTTTAAACTCTATTTCAAAATTTTTCCCGCTTAATGAAGCATCTAATAAATATATATAAGCCGCTGTAGCAGGCATTGCATGCTCATATCTTAAACCATTTTTTCCAGGTTTTCCTGTGTAACCTAGAAACTCGGCCATCATTTTATGAGGATGCTTTACATTATTGCCAACTAGTTGTAGGTATCCAGCTATAGCAACAGCGCTATTTTTGTCTGCTTTTATAGCTTGATTTATTCTAGACCACATTTGCTCTCCTATAGACATGTTTTTAGCATTCCAATCGTCTATTTTTTTTCCTTTATTTTTTTCAATAGTTTTTACATCTCTTATTATTCCACCGTCTTTAGTTTTATAAGCTGTTTGAGTTAAATTATCGCCTTGAACAAAGTCATCACCCCAATTAGTGAAAGTATCTCTTGCGTTTTCAAGCTCAGAAACATAAAAAGCATCTAAATCTTTACCAGCCATTCTACTGCTTGTTCTAAATATAGTACCTTTTTTACCAAAAAAGAAGTTTTTAGGAAAATAAGGAAATACATATTTTTTTAAATCTGCTATATATTTTTTAATACCATCTTTTGTTTTTAAATTGTAAGTTTTGCCTAAGTTATGTTTACTTAATAATATATCAACACTACCTGTTACAACAGCAAACTCTGTTAATATTTGTGCTACAGAGTTTTCATTAATTTCACTAACTTTACCATTAGTAGCTTTATCAACAAAATATCTAGTTATAATATCAGCTAATGTAGAATTTTTAGCTTTATTAGCTATGTATCTTTTTAATCTACCTAATGCTTGCGCTAAGCTAACACTTCCTTGTATACCAGATTTAAGTAGTTTTAATCCTCCACTTAAAAGGTTAGCAATTAACGCAGGGCTAACACCAGAACCTATTTGATTTTTACCAACAGCATCTAATTTTCCAACCACTATATCGATTTGTGATAATATTTCAGCTACTTTTTCTGGAATTTGTTCTTTTTTTATTTTTGGTTGGCTTGTTATTAATTGGGATTCTCCTAATATTTGTGCACCTTTTTTAGTATCACCTAATTCTTTAGTTTTAGCTCTATTAAGCAAACCAGCTAGTATGTCAGCAAATTTTTCTTGTCTATTTCTTAAAGTGGTCATCCCTGTGTTAGGATCTGTCAAGAAATTAATTAAATCTTGCGTAGTAGGTTTTGGATTGTTATAAGTAAAAACCCCTTTACCTGCTCCTTTGTCAAATTTACCCGTTGTTCTACCTACTTTTTTAGGAATATATAAACCTGATAATTGATTGTTTTTTATACTGTCTTCATTTTCAAGTATTCTTAATATATTAATACCGTTTGCCTCAAGAAACGTAGTAAAATTACCAATTTTATTGTCTTTTGTACCTAATGGACCACCAAAAGCCTCTATCACCATTTCATAAAACTTAGCTTTACCTATATCAGATACATCTTTAACAGCTTGTCTTGGACTTCCTTTTTTCTCTATTTCAATAGGACTTTTTATAGTTTGATTAGCTGCGGCAGCTGTAGTCTCTGAATCAATACCAGCTATATCCGCTAACATATCCCCAACAACTTTAATAGGTTCTATTTGAGTTTCAGCTTCTGTTTCTATCTGTGTTGAATCATCTTCAATTTGTATTTCTTTACCATCTACTGATCCACTTTGTATTGAAGATTCAAATGTTTCTTTTGTTCCAGATTTTCCTTTTTTTAAAGCATTTTTTACTTTATTTTGTATTTGTGGTATAATCCAACCATTTAAACTATCGTTTTGCTCAGGATTAAAATTTCTTATATGAGATATTAATTCTAATATAGTAGCACTTATAAAGTCTTCTGGAGAAAAATTAGGCAATTGAGACATCTGAAAAGTTATTTTACTTGCAATAACACTATTTAATAAACCTGGTTTATTAGTTATAGGATCAGGTTGAGTAAATATATCGGTGATAGCTTTATCAGCTCCTCCATTATCCCACTCTTCTTTAGTTGTTTCATATTGCCCATTATCTTTTCTCTTACCCGCTAAATCATCAATTTTTTGACCTCTTTTATCTTGTTCTTTTTTAGATTTAGCATCTACAAAAACTTCATCTCCAATAAATCCTTGCGTAATACCAGTTCCTGAAGCTATTATATCTTCAAGCTCTGTATTTAATTTAGCATTAGCATCTAACAAAGGTGCTGTCAAGGCGGATGCGTTTTTATATTGATTTATTAATTTTTCATTTTCTTTAAGTTCTGATAAAATATCAGATATTCTAGCTATTTGTGTGTCATCAAAATTAAATTTTTTTGCTAAAGATTTAGTTTGATTTACAAACGCTTTTAAATTTTGGAAGTTTGTTAATATTTCTTTTCCTTCTTTTATACTTAATCCTTTACTTTGAACTAAAGAATTTAATAATAATTCCATTTGACCTTGATCAAGCCCACTGTTTATTATTTCTACTCCTGTTGCAGTTGGATCTCCACTAAATACATCAGCTAAACTAAAACCGTTTTTATTAGCTATTTTTTGTGCTTTTCTAGCAATATTTGATTGGTTGATACCTTTTGAAACAGATGCTATACTAGAAAAAACCGATGGACCACTAAGAGAAAAAGCTTCTAATTGCACACTTTCAGCTGACTCTACTGTTCTTAAATCTTTACCTTGAACCTTTAAAGCTAAAGCTTCTATAGCCGCTTCTGCTGCCATATTTGACACGCCTAATGTTGCTAAAGTTTTTAATGCACTAATACCTCTAGCACTCATAGCTCTACCACCAGTAAAACTAAGCATAGCAGCAATATAAGTTCCAGCACTTACAACTTTACTTCTATCTGTAGAGATTTTAAGTATTTCTTGCATCGTCTTTTTATCAGCAAATAAATTAAGAATTTGCTCTTCAGTTAAATCCGCTATACTTTCCCCTAATTTTGCTGCTTTAATTACATCGTTAAGAGTTTCTAAAGCGGTTACATTAAGTTCTAAAAACTCCATAGTTCCTGCTCCTAAACCCGATACAAACCCAACACCTGTAGCAATAGGATTTTTTGTAACTACCGCTGCAGTTGCAGCTCCTTCTGTAGCAGCTTCAATACCTCTTTCTCTAGCTCCTTCAGCATTTATAACATTGCTGGCATTCATCATTAAAGACTGCATACCAGAAGTCAAAAGAACATCTGGATTTTTAAACAAAGCTTTACTCACCGACCACCAACTACTATTTCCTTTTTTAAGGTTTATTTTTATATCATTTTGATAATTTTTGAACTCATCAGAAGTATAGTTTAAAGCTATTGTATTAGCGTTTTTTGCCACATAAGCTTGGGTATTTTTTATCTGATCCTCTTCATTACTATTAAACATTTTGTAAATAGGCTGAATCTCTTCTCCTATTAACCATCCATTTCTAGCGTAACCATAAAAATCAGAAATAGCATCAACAATGGCAAGGTCTGTATCTATACCTAATCCTTGAGCAGATATATCTACTGGTGTTGTTTTTTCTCCACTAGCATATGGGAGAGAGTTTAACAATAGTCTAGCAGTTTCTCCCCAAATTTCAATACCAGTTGGCATATAATTTTCTGGATCGTTTAATTCTGAAGCTTTTAAATTTTTCTTTTTTTCAAATATAAGCTGTTGTAAAGCTAACTCTTGTACAGCGTTATATGTAGGTGCGTCTATATTTTCAAAAGTATCTGCACCTAAATTTTTACCTATTACCTTATAAGATTCTTTAACACCTTTAAGGTTTTCAAATTTTAAATTTGCAAGTTTTATTTCTTTTCCAACAATGTCTGATGCGGTATCTACTATATCTAAAGCTGTAGAAGTTTTGTTCTCTAAATTTCCTAACCAAGCTTTTGTATCTTGCCAGAAACTACCAGCCTCAGGATCAATATTAAAGGGCGTTAGAGTATTTAATACATAAGAGGCTTTTTCTACTAAATCTTTTGATTTATCTTTTGTTTTAGGTTCTTGTTTAACAATTTCTAAACCTTCAGCGTTTTTTTCTACAATAGAAATTATTTCTTTTGGCTTTTCAGCGTCAACTATAACTTCATCTAACTTTTCTTCTTTAATCTTATCTACATTAAGTTCTTTTGCTTTTTTCTGCTCTACGCAAGCGTCATATTCCGGAGTACCTTCTTTATGTAATTCTTTACAATTTGCCATAAAATAATTTTAAACCATTTCTTCTTGAGCTTGTTTATCTAAAGCTACAGCTTCTTCTTTTTCTTCTTGCTTAACTTCTTGTTCTTTTTGTCTAGCTTCTCCAAAAGGAAATATTTTACCTACTTCTTTTTCTAAAAACCATGTTTTATAGTCTTCTTTAAATTTTTCTTGTTCGTTAGGCATAAGTGCTAAGGAGGGTGTTAAAAAATGATCTGTAACCTTTGAAAGTATGTTGTTGTTAAAAGCTATAGCACCATCATTATCACTAAGTATACCTGAAGAAATAGCTTTCATTTCTGTATTAAATTGTAAACTGTTTCCTATAGCTTCTTTGTCTATTGTATAAAAATCTTGTACTATGTTGCCTCTAACTGGTTTTGTTATTAAATCTAAGTCACCGTTTTTATCAAGTTTTCTATAAGACTCTGTTACACCACCAGTTAAAGCTTGTTCATCTCCTAATTTTTGAGTTTCAAATATTTCATTACTTGTCTTTTTAAAATCTATATTCTGAGCTCTAACATCAGGTATACTAACAAACATGTTTTGAGTTTCAGATAGTTTATTTATTTTATTTAAAAACATTCTTTCTACAAACTCACCATCGGTAGTATATATTTCCCAAGCTAATTTATTTATATCATCATCTACAGCAACTATTCTTATTATACCTTTTAAAAAATCTCCTAAAATATTTATTGCTTTGTATCTACTACTAGGAGTTCCCATTAAGTCAATACCGCCTTGATTTCCAGCCATTATAACTCCTGTTGACCATATTTCTGTGTTAGACATTACGTTTTCTAATGCATTTTTAATAACCTCTACACTGTCTATTATTTCTTTTACTTTTTGTCTATCATAAGCAGGATTTTTGCTAGTTCCATTGTCTAGTTTTAATTGAAGATCAGCATATTCATGTATAAAAGGTTCATACAAATAATCATAATTAACCTCTATATCAGCATCAAACTCATCTCCTAACTCATAAGATAACCTAGCTTGCTGTGTTGAGACTTCAAATTGATTCTGCAGATTTTGCGCTTTGTTTTTTATTAACTGTTCTTTTAAACTCATTTTTTTTAATTTCTAATTGCCTTTAAAAAGCGCTATCGAGTGCTCCGCCTATGCCACCAGCAATATCTCCAACGGCATTAGCTTTTTGTTGTGCTGCACCTAATTCTCTACGCTCTGCTCTATCTCTTACTTGTCTAGTGTAATTAATCTTATTATTTTGTCTAGTTTCTGTTGCATTAAATTTAAAAGCTCTACCTCTAGCCATAGCGTTTTGTTCTCTAGCTCCTTCATTAATTTCAGTATTTTGTATTCTTTTACCTTCTTCAAGAGTAGCTCTTTCTAATTGTTGCTGACCTTGAGCTTTAAGCTTAGCATTAGAAGCTTCTTGACTTTCTATACTAGCTGAAACACCTTTTTTACTCTGAAGAGCAGCTTGAGCTAATGCGGTTGCTCCACCAGCTCCACCTCCGGTTGCTCTAATAGTGTCTAAAGTATTTGCTAAAGCAACATCTGTTTGTTCATTTTGCATTTCTGCAGCACCAGTGGCCACACCTAAAGATGCAAATGGATTTGATAGTTTGCCTGAAAGATCAGATGCTAACGCACTTAAGTCTTTTACATTATCATAAGGATTTACAAGATTTTGTCTTGAATTTTCCAGCGAATTCAATTTACCTGTCGCGTCTTCCTTTGCTTTTCTAGCTGCTCTTTGAGCTCTTTTTGCAGCTGCTCTTTTAGCAAATCCGCCAATCATTTTACCTATTCCGCTAAAAAGTCCCATAATTTAAATATTTTTTCATGCTTATGTTAATATGATGATTCTACATACTCTGATGATACCGCAAACAATTCTGATTTTGTAGTTGGATATAAAGAGTTATTTAATGTCATTACTACTGTAGAGAAAAACCCTTTTACTCCAGTAGAATCTTGTCCCCATAATATTTCTCCAGCTGTTGCAGTTGAGTTATTCATTAAGTTGGCAAAAAATTTGTTTTCTTTTTTCTTAAAGCTATTTGTAAATAAATTAGCTTCTAGTCCTGATAAAGAAGTTTGTTCTACAAATTTAGTTATAGGAAAAGTTACGTCTCCCGCACTAGTTGAAAAAGAAGCTGCTTCCCATCCAGCAGCACCTTCATAGTTTAAAGTTTTAAAGTTTTTAACCAAAGAAGGTTTCCTGTTTAAAATTATACTAACTGAAGAATTATATGTAACTCCATAAAATTGCGCATAATTATTATTAACACCAGATTGGTCTGTGTAATGTTGCCATATTTCTCCTCTATAAAATGAATAAAAATTAGGCCCTAAACTAGACATTAGTTCAGGTTTGAATTTATAAAAACTTGGCCAACCACTAACTGATTCATCAAACGCAGATGTAGTGTAAGCAGTGTCTGCGTTAGGATATAGAGAGTTTGGAGTTTGGATTGATACTATATAGTTTTTAGTATGCTCATTAAAACCTCCAACAACAGAGTCTACACTTAATGAAGAAAGTTCATCTCTAAAATAATCATGCATACCATAAGATGATATTTCAGTTATACCATCTCTAGATAATCTACACACACAATTTCTTCTTCTATCTGTAAAATAAATTCTGTAACCATATTGTGCAAAACTTCCTGGATCTGTAGATATACCATACTCACCAGCGTAAGGTACTGTTTGACCTATAACTCTTGCTCCAGCAGTTGTTATTCCTTGACCTTCAGCAGAATATATAGCATCTTTATCAATTAAAGCTTTACTAACTTTTTCTTCTTGAAATATAGTTAAATTTGTATTTTCTGCATAAAGCTTTTGTATAGAAACATAAGCTGGATCTAAACTTCTAGTTATAGATTCTCCTACCGGAAATTGATTTGTTTCGTTTACTCCAGTTCTAGAATTATATATTCCAGAATAAATTAAAGAATTAAACCTATGTTGTGCCGCGGGAAACTCTTCAGTTAAATAAGCTTTTACCCCGTAGTCAACATTAGTGTTGTTGTAACCTCCTCTAATTCTTGATTCTTCTATATACCAATCTTCAGAAGCATCTAAAGACGGAAGATAAACAGTGCATCCAGTACCGCCTGGACAAACCGTGAAGTCGTTAGGAAGATTATTAGCAAGTACAGATGGCGTGCTTCCAGGAACAATACTATTAAACTCTGGAATTGTTGCCCCTTGATCATTCAAGCTTTTTAGTTTTTTAAGCCAAAAGGTGTTAAAATATGCTATTTCTATTCTTGCTCCTGCCATTGTTTATTATCACTTATTTTGTTAGGTTATTACAATTGTAAAAGCGCTAGGAGTATTAGCTCCAGTACCTAGCCCCAATGTATGTCCATTCCAAGAATCATTAACTTGATAAGACAAATAGTATGTTCCAGCTGGTGCTATAGCTGTTTTTGTTAAACTTCCTGTAAATTCATCTAAATTAAAATAATTAGCTCCATCGTTTGTATATGAATTAGTTACAAACTTTAAACCATCTTTAGAGCCTGAAACCGATCCATTGTCAAAAGAATATAAAGAAACCATTTGTCCTATAAAAGCAGAGGCTTTTGTTACAGATCCTGCTGTTCCTTGATTAACGGGTGCTGTATTTGTTAAAGATCCTTTAAAAGTTATTAAATTACTACCGTTAGTAGGTAAAGTACCAGGCCTATTAAAAGGACTTCTTACTGTCATATAAAAATTATAAACATCTACCGTTGCTGAATCATGAGTGTAATCAAAAACAGCTGCTGTTTTAATTGTGTACCTAGTAACACTAACCCCAGCTTCTAACGTTATAGTAGATACTAACTCAAACTTATCTGTAGAATTAATCCCGTTTCCATTTAAAACCTTCATGTTTATAAACGTATCTGTAAAATCGCCATTTTTATTTTGAGGAATAAAAGAGCTAGTTACGTTAGTTCCAATAGCTGTGTTTTCGTTTAATGTAAAAGTAAAATTGCTAAATCTATCTGGAACAGTATTATCAAAATTCAAAGCTATATCTCTATTTAAATCAGCTATTAAACCAGAAGTTGATGACTCCCAGTATAAGTCTAATAAAGATTCTACAGGTTCTGTTTCATAAATAGCAAGCGTAGGTTGCATTAATGTAAAATCCTCTATTAAAGATCTTCCACTAGGAGAACCAATAGTTGCTGTAAAAGTTAAACTCAACTGAGTAGTTACCATCTCTTGAGCAAGCCTACATTTTATTTCTGTAGGACTTATAACAGAATTAACAGAGCCATATACCGCTTTTGTAACAGTATCTGTAATAATCATACCAGGCAAAATTGGAGGTGTAGGGGCAGAAGAAAGTGTCAATGTAACATCTGCACCTGGACTAGGCGAGCCAGACGCACCACCTCTTGTTGCTATTGTTTCAGATTGAGTTTGTGTTTCTATTCTAGCTATTAAAGGATTTGTATCTATTTGATAAAAATTTTGATAATTATTTTCTAATATTGAATTTGGTTTAAAATTAGAATCATTAGCTGTAGAAATACTTATTGCTGTATCCGTTAGAGTTCCTGGATAATATTGAATATTTTTATTGTATAAGTTGTTAGAAACTCTACCAAATAACTGAACAGAACTTCTAAATTGTCTTTGTTCTGGACCAAGTTCTGTTAAGTCTCTTGGAACTTTATTTATGTTATCATTTATTAAAACTGTATTAGCTGTTGCTCCAATTTCACCAGTTGGAAAATCTTCAAAATCTTTTGGCATTGCATAATTAAGTGTCGCATTAGCACCGACCACCACGTCTCGATCAACCAAAACTTCAAAATTAATAGGATTTTGTAGTGTACCTATTACTACAGGTAATGGAGCTGTAAGACCACCACCACTTACCACCATGCGAGGCTCTATAAGTTCAGCCAGTCCAGAATAATTGGCTCCTGAATACAAAATACTTGGAGATCCAGTTCCTCCATTAGCTAAATTGTTGCCTATTGTTATACCATTAGAAGGTAATGGTTGACCAGGATAACCCGCTAAAACACCTGGAAGGTAAACATTGTAATATTCTTGCTCTTGTTGTTTTACTACTATTTTATAAGAATACCATCCAGTAGCATTTAAATCATAAGCATAATAAGGTATTGTGTTTAAATTAATTATTCCCGAAACATCAGTATATATTTCAGACAACAAACCGTTAAATGTTAATGTATATTCTATAAAACTACCCACTGTTGTTGTAGATATACCAATTACTTTTACAAAATCAGCGTCTTGTCCTCTAAAAAAAGAACCCATAACTGGTCTATTAGCGATAGGCGAAGTAGCGGTTGTTATTTTAAACAAGTACGTGTTATCAAGTATTTGTGATTGAACTGTTGTATTAGATACATAAAAACCTAATCCATCTCCTAATGGTATAGCATATAAACCAGGTTCTCCATTTGCTTCAAAAGGATTGTTTGGTGTAGATCCTATAATACGACCTGATGTAATTGGTGAATCAAAAGATAGTTGTAAAGCGTCTCCAAACCATTGACCCGCGTTTACTTCGTTAAAATAAAGAGTAGAATTTGAAGCTATAGTTTTAGCAGCTGTTAAAGTTAAAGTCGTAGTAGTTGCTGATTGAACTATATCGTTCACTGTAATTTCTTCTTTAGCATCAATACCTCCACCAGATATTATCATTCCTTTTTGTATTCCTAATTGAGGGTATGATAAAATCAAAGTTGAATTTGTTGTTCCAATGTTTCTAGTTGATACTATACCTTTTTTATAGCCATTGTAAACTGTAGATCCTCCGTATTTAGTATAAGGAGATGCTGTTTCTTGTGTTTCTTTTTCCTGAACACTAGATAATATAACACTAGATTGTCTTCCCCATTTATCAGCTAAAATAACACCCGCTTGATATGTTCTGTTTTGTTTTAAAGAATGGTTTGGGTATTCCATAAAGTTTTTACCTTCACTTCCATTTATTTTTTGACTTACGCCTAACCTATAATTTAAAGTGTTAGGAGGAGTGTGTTGATTCCAGAAGTTTCCATAAATTATTCTATTACCAGCAGTTTCTTGGGCTAAAGCTCTAGTTGGAACTTTATCGTAAACTCTTGTTGTTTGAATAGTAGGCAACGTTTTATAAGGTTTTCTAGACTGAAAATTATAAGTATAATAATTTAAATCAGCAGTCTCTACACAATCACTACAGTTTATATCTGATATAGGAATTTTTTCTAAAATTCTAGTAGCTAAAGATTCTGATTCTTTATATATAAGTTCTATAGCGGTAATTTTATATTTTGAATTTACTTCAGAACCAAGTTCAACAGCTTTATCAGGTAAAGGAATTATTAATTCAACGTTCTGTACATTGTTTTCCATCCACTGTAACACAGTACTTCTATAGGCAGCTTCTTGATCTCCTTTTACAAAGTATCCTTGTTGTTTTGGTATAAAAGCAATTTGAGTGAATGGAGCCATTATTGAAAACTCACCATCATCAAATTGAAATCTATAACTAAACCTTACAAACTTATCTTTTAAAAGATCTGGATCTCCAGGCCAATTATCATTTAATGACTCATTAGTCATTGTGGTATCAAAAAATGTTATTTTTTCTCCGCTAGTTAAAGTAGGAAGAAAAAGTGGTGTAGAATAAACCTCTATAGTAGCTGTAGCACCAGCCCATGAAGCTATGTACCTATATTCAGTTGCTTTTATCGATGTTGAAACAAATCTAGAGAATATTCTAAAATTAGGATAAAAATTTATTGATATACCGCTTGCTATAGTTACATTTTCTGATAATACTAATGTTGCTATTAATCCATTTACAGAAACATCTAATATTGTAATAAATTTATTTACAGCAATACCTGTGTAACCAATTATCATACCAGGTTTTATAAGTCTTACGCTAGCTATAACCGTTATGGTTGAAACATTTGTGGTAGCGGAATTAGTTGACGAACTAGAAATATGGTTTAAAGTAAAGCTACTATTGTTAATTCTTGAATTTATAGTTCCAGAAGAACTTTTAAGTAATGATATAGGTAAATAAGGATTATATTTCGCAACAGATAATTGGTTTTCTAAAGTATAATAACCTAAAGATCTAGTTATGTTAATTTTTCTTGGTTGATTTCTATTGTCTGTAAAAAACAATAAATCTTCAACTAAAGTAGTTTCAACAGGAAATTGTGTTGAAAAGTTTAAAAACTTTCCTTCAACTAATTTCTGGAATATATTTTTAATAGGATTAAATAAATAAATATAATGAACATTTGAAGAAGGAGCAAATGGATCGTTACCCGTGTAATCGGTATAAAATATATAAAACTGCTGCCTTGCTTCATCTGCTAAAACACCTATGGCTTGAACATTTCTATTAGAAGCTGCTGTTCCTAAACTAGCTATAGATACGTTGCCTAGGATAGTTTCTAAAGCGCCTATATCATCATCTTCTGATTTACCTACAGATACATTCTGCGCGTCTCTATATTCACCATTAGGTACTAATCTATCATCCAAGTCTTTATTCATCTTGGATTTTAGAAAACTGTTTTTAATTTCTGCCATTTATATATATTTATCTTCCGCTTGGATAACTATTTCCACCAGCACCTGTGTTATGAGCTGGATTAGGACCTTTGAAATTAACTGGTTTTGACTTAAAAGAAGTAGTCTTACCTTTAATACTTTTTGTACCTCTAGTTAAAACATTTTTTACTAAACCCATTGCTCCTGTCACGGCTTTTACACCTGCTCCACCAATAAATCCAATACCTCCAGAACCTCCCATAACAGGATTTCCATGATGTTTTAGTTGCTTTTTATTTGTTTTTTTATTATTTATCATAACTTAGTATTTAATCCATTTAGATTGATTTCTCATAACTTGTATTATCTGATCTAATTTTATATTAGATAATCTAATCTTAGCATTTCTTAGTTTAGCACTTCTTTCTCTTTTAAATCTTTGCACAAGATACTCAGGCGTTTGAGCCGTTGAAGCTAATATACCATGTGCTATGTGAGAATACAAAGCGTCTTCCGCTAGTTTAGGTATTTTAGCATCTAAATCATAAGCATTTCCATCTGATACGTATTCTATAACTATTAGCTTATTACTTAATTCACTTGTAAAATCAAATGTTCCGTTTCTTTCATTTATAGTAAACCAACCATTTCTTTGGCTTGTTTCAGGATTCATACCATATCTCTGTCCATAAGATCCATCATAAAAACTTCTACCAAATATACCATCTTGTGAAAATGTTTCTACAAAAGCACCACTAATATTTCTAGGATCGTTACCTTCCCAAGCAGCTTCAGTTTGTGAAGTACCAGTTAAGTTTGAATCAAAATTATCTTGTGTTGGTGTTCCAAAGTTATCTTGAACAGGGTTGCTATATGGGTTTGTAGTTAATGTGTTAGCTGGATATATAGTGTGTTGAACACCTCTTTGATCTATCCAAGAAAATCTGACATAATTAACATAATCTTGAGGGATTATTAAACTTAAGCTAGGTGGTATTGTTAATTCTTGTGATCTAATGCTTTTTAAAGTATCATAGCTAAACTCTTGTAAACCACGCTTAGCATGAAATATAACATCGGTTCTTTTAACGCTAGGTATAATTTTACCAGCACCTACGAAAGCAATTAAAAAATTATCTATAACATCGTGTAATTTCGTGTATTCATAACTTCCTCTATTTTCCTGTACAGCAGTGTCTTTAAGTTGTATTTTTACATAAGTTGCATTTGGTATAGTATCAGCAATTGTAATGATGTTACCAGACATTGTAAATGGTGCATCAAATTGAAATGTAACAGGAGTTGTGGCTGCACCAGCCAAAGCTATAGCTTTGTCTAAAGTTATGTTAATACCATTAACCACCGTAATTTTAGCAGCAGTAGGATTTCCGGTTATACCAGCTCCATATATAGTCATACCAACTCTTAAACTAGCAACAGTAACTGTGGTTGTAATGTTAACAGATGCAACACCACCGTTTTGATTAATTACCGCATTAACAACAGATGCAGCAGGTGTAAGTTCTGCCCAAGTTTGAGCGTTTGCACTTGTAGATACTGTAAAGTTATTTAAACCGTATTGTCCATTAGAAGGATCTGAACTACCAAATATTAAATTAGTGTCAAATGTACTAGTAAAGGTTAGGTTGTTTCCACCTGTGGCTAAGTAAAACTGCTGAGCACCAGCGTAATATTGTCTGTTAGTTTCGGTGATTAAACCACCATCAGGTCTTGGCATATCTTATTAAATTTGTTGATTTTGGTTTTCTTGAGCAACTTGTTGAGCAGCTATATCTACTATTTCTGGACTTTTTATAACAACCCCAGCATATAATAAAATCTTTAATATTAACTCCATACGCTCTGCTGGATGTAATTCAAAATTAAATGAAGTAGATGGGACAAAAGTATATTGTCCATTACCACCTATACTAAAATTCCATATAGGTGCAATAGGTTTTCTAAGATAATCTACAGTAAGACCTGTTTGAATAGATGTAGGGTACACTGTAAGAAGATTATTTTCATAAGTATATATAGGATATATTGTAGATGGTTTTGTTAGATTAGAAGATAACAAATGATAAAGTTCTGATTTTTGAACTCTTTGTAACTCGTGAGATGGTATAGCTCCTAAAGTATATATAACATTACCCAGCCTGTAGAATTCTGTAGGGTATAAATTAATTATTAATTTATTTGCAGCTGTATACTGAGGTACCGTTACTGTAGTTCCGCTTATGCCATAGCTTGTTGATGCTAATTCTATTTCAGAACCAGTTGCTCCTTCAAAAGCATTAGACACATAATTACCAGCTGATAAAGTTGCGCTTGATCCAGTTAATGTATAAGTCAATCCAGGATTTGTTATTGTAAAAGTTTGGGATGTAGATGCCGTTCCAGAATATTGAGAAGGCAGTTGAAAAGTACCGTTAGAATAAACAGCATTATTACTTGTTTTGAATATAGAGATTTTTTCATCAAGACTTACGACTCTATTTGCGTAGTCTGTATCTGCTTGTGGTGTACGCAACTGTTGATTTAAACTATCAAAATAAGTTTCAAATATTTCTCCTTGAACTTGAGCACCTATTTTATTAAACTCTAAAGGAGTCATGTAACCCCTTTGTTCTTTATTAAGTATTAATAAAACGG
>TARA_R110001632_G_scaffold138104_1_pt1 | contig 14410 bp, 17 predicted proteins | sample TARA_R110001632 | Tara Oceans TARA_R110001632 (sample SAMEA4398266) | marine metagenome | biome: Polar Biome; feature: [SRF] surface water layer (ENVO:00010504); material: water (ENVO:00002006), including particulate matter (ENVO:01000060) such as... | depth 5 m
TCACTTACAGGGTTTAAAGAATCTGTTAATGTAGTTCCTTCAGCACTCAAGTATATTTTACCCTTAGGTAAAATTAGGAATACAGCATCATAATTTTTAACTCGATCAAATTTTCTTAGATTATAATGGTCTGCCCCTATGGCATTCATCCAAGCAAATTCAGTTCTCATATTTGAGTGATTATCCGGAATTTTACCTTCAAACCCCATCTCTGTTAAAAATGCTACTTTCATGATACTATCTCTTTTATAAATTTTGAAAATGTTGATTTAAATTGCTTTATTTTTATAGTAATTTAACCAATGGTCAGCCATCTCCTCCATCATTCCCTTAAAGGTATATTTTGGATCCCATCCTAATTCCTCTCTAATCTTAGTAGAATCTCCTTTTAAATAAGGTAATTCTTCAGGTCTTAGGAATTTAGGATTTTGTGTTACGTAATCTTTATAATCTAAATCTAAATAATTAAATACTAATTCACACATTTCTCTAACCGAATGCGTCTGCATGGTTGATACAACCCAATCACCAGGTTTATCTTGTTGTAACATTAAATGCATAGCTCTTACATAATCATAGGAATGACCCCAATCTCTATAAGAATCCATATTGCCTAATTCAAGTTTATCTTGTAAACCTAATTTTATTTTAGCAGCGGCTTTTACTACTTTGTTAGTTACAAAATTACTACCCCTTCTGGGTGATTCATGATTAAATAAAATACCATTAGTGGCATGTAAATTATATGCTTTTCTGTAGTTTCTTACTATATTATAACCAAAAACTTTTGAACAACCATAAGGTGAAACTGGATTCATGGGAGTTGATTCTCTTTGAAAACCATCTTTATCTATGGACAAACCAAACATTTCTGAGGAGCTTGCTTGGTAAAATTTAGATTTGGGGCAAGATCTTCTATATGCTTCTAATATATTTAAAACTCCTATTGAGTTTGTTTGTACTGTAAATTGTGGTATATCATAACTAATTCTTACGTGAGATTGAGCAGCTATATTGTATATTTCATCGGGTTGGATTTCATCTAATAATCTTTCAAGACCACCAGGGTCTAATAAATCACCATAATAAACATAAAGATTATTATTATTTCTTATATGAGAAATTCTACTATCTTGATTTTCAGGTGTAGAATTTCTTCTCACGATACCGTGTACCTCATAATCTAATTCTAATAAATACTCAGCTAAATAAGAACCATCTTGACCTCCTATCCCGGTTATAAATGCTTTTTTCATATTATTTTTTAATTTTGTTTGTGTCTACCATAAATCCATACCCATTTTTTCCGGTTGAGTCATAAGTATATTCTTTATGTTCATCTATATGTTTATACCAGGTATCAACTCCATAAGATTTTTCTCCTGGTCTTTGGTACTTATTAAGAAATACTATGCTATCGTAAAAATGGATTGAATGTAGTCCCTTTTCATACTTATCTAAATTACCTTCTTTTCTTAAATGATCTGCATCTTTATGTCTATACGCCCAACAATTTAATTTATCAGTTAATCCTTTTAAATATTCCATAGAAGTATTACTTTTATCAAAAGGTTTTAATTTTGGATTTAAAATTTCTCCATTTGTTCCTGTTTCTCGTTTGCAACTATATTTAGGCCAATAAGCGGCGAACGTATCTTCTACAACATAAACTCCACCTTCATTTAGGTAGTTAAATAGAAAGTCAAGGGAAGTTATTATTTGATCATTCTCGTGCCCGGCATCATCAATTATTAAATCGAAAGGTCCTTCTTCATCAACTATTTTTTGAAGAAAATTCAAATCACATTGGTCTCCTATATGAATCCTAATATTTTTATCTTTTTCTTCCCAACGTTTAGTATAAGGATCAATATCAATCCCAACAACTTCACTATTAGGAAAAAAATTTCTCCACATATATAAGGATCCCCCATTAAATACCCCAATTTCTAGAATTTTTAATTTTTTATCCCTTAAATGTGATAGATGGGAATCATATATATCAAAAAAATGATCTGCTTTTATCATTGCTCCCCTATGCCTCTTATTAAATGCTTCTATTAAATTCATGTTTTTATTATTTTGTTTGTAAATATGGGTCAACCTTAATATCTTGGTGTACTTCTTTTATAAAATTTTTATCTAATTCAACACCTAAATATGGTCCAGTCTTAAATTCATATAAAATAGTATCTTCTTCTAATACCTCAAATGTGTGGCCACCCTGTAAAGTAATAGATACATCCCCTGCATTTAAAATTTCATTACTTAGTATTTTAGAATTTATATCATAGTAAGTTGCTTTTATACTTCCTTTAACTACAACCCAAGCCTCCTGAGATGTTACTTCCGTATATTCTATTTTTTTAGGGATGTGATAATGTGGGCGAAATTTTTTACCCTTAACTATTTCAGAAGCGGAGAACTGTAGCTGGTTATCTCCATCAATAACATCAATTCTTTCTTTAACTACATCGCTAATATAAAATATAGTATGTAGTAATTTACCATCTATTTTAGATACTAATTTTTTCACTTGTTTAATATTTTTTTATACACATTATTATACATCCAATCCTCATATACTCGGTATTGTTGGACAGTTTCATAATTTTCCCTTACATAAGGTAAAAGTTTATTATAATATTCAGGATCTTCTAACTTTTTAAATATTTCTTCTAAATCTTCAACTTTTTCAAAGGAAATTATACCTTTATCGTTAAAAAAATCCCCTATATTAGGACAACCCCAATATATAGGAATAGTACCAGTAGCAAAACAATCTAATATCTTTTCTGTAAAATACATAGGGTTGTAAGTATTTTCAATAACTATAGAATATTGGAAATCTGCTAAACCTTCATCTTTACTTTTTAAGGGTTTACCTGCACCGGTTCCAAAAAGTTCTAAACCTTCAATTAATTCTGCTAATTGGTGTCTAAGTCTATGTCCCGGTGTCCATGATTTCCAAGAATATATCATAGACATGAGTTTTGTCTTATTATATAATTGTATTTTATCTAAAGGTAAATAAATAGCATTGTCTACTACATAAATAGCTTTATTCGGAAATTTCTCGAGGAGGATATGGTCATAAGTAAAGAAGTAATCTAATTTATCCATATTATTTTCGGCATTGGTATACCTTAAATCCATACACCCACCTTTACCATGTAACATTCTAGGTTCCATAAACCAACCTATTTTGATAGTACTGTCTATTTCATCTATTATATAAAGAGCTTGGGTATCAAAACACTCATCAGTAAATAAAGTAATACCTTCCCATTTTTTAAAGGGTCCAACATATTCTACCATTTCAGGAACAACATTATACTCCTCACCACAATAATTTAATACCTTATTTAAATTAGTATCACGAATGGTATTAATTTTTAACTTATCTAATTTCATCTAAAACAGATTTTAGTTGGTCAATAACATATTCTTGATCTTCTTTAGTAATTTCAGCATAAAATCCTAACCATAAACCTTGGTTATGATATTTAAGTGTTTGTGGAAGATCAACATCATGATTATAAGCAGGTTCTTTATGGATTGCTTGAATATCCCACTTACACCCAATATTTCTTTTTCTTAATAAATCTACTACTTGATCTCTATTATATTTATTATCTAATAATAGATGAAAATTTTGCCAATTGTATTTAGTGCAATATTCAGGAACAAGATTTAGAGGTGAAACACCATAATCTGATAGAGTAGATTCAATTAAATGGTTATAGTATTCACCCGCTTGTTTTCTTAATTCTATTTCTTCGTCAAAAATTTCTAATTGGGCCATACCTAAAGCACAAGGTATATCTGACATCTTATAATTAGATCCCACAAAATCAAAATGTTCCTTTAGTAGGAACTTTGCTTTATCCCTTTCTAAAGGTGAAACTGATGTTCCAAAAGCACGGTATGATTTTAGCCATTCAGCCTGTTGTGGATCTCTTACTACTATCATTCCTCCTTCTCCAGTAGTTAAACATTTCCTTGCTTGAAAAGAATAACAAACTATATTTCTACTGTTTCCAATTTTATTCCCCTTATATTCGGTTCCAAAGGCACATGCTGAATCTTCTATAACAGGTATATCGTACTTTTTTGATAATGCATTGATTTTATCTAAATCACATGGTATTCCCATTTGGTGTACTATAATAATAGCTTTTGTATTACTAGTTATTCTACTTTCAATATCTTCAGCATACGGAATTCCGTACTCATTTATATCACACCAAACTGGGGTACCTCCTGAATTATTTACAGCAAACCCACTTGCTACCCAACTCCAAGAAGGAACAATTACTTCATCTGTTATATTTAATTTTTTCCCACCATTAATGGTTAATAAAGCCATTTCAAGTGCTATAGTACAATTAGATACAGCTATATAATGACCTTTTGAATCATTATTGTATTCTTTTACTTTTTCTTCAAATTCATTAATTCGTGGCCCACCACTAATCCATCTTGATTCTAAGACTTCTTTAATTTTAGATAAAGCTAGTTCGGTGTTGATGTAAGGTCTCCCTAATGGTATTTTTTTCATATTTATTTAAGTATTTCTAGTGTTTGTAATGTTATGTTTTTATTTATATCTGAGGTCTTGTTATTAAAAAACGAATTTATAGAGTTTTCTAAGGGAGAACTTTTAGATGAATAATCTATAGTTTCACCCCAAAAATGAGATTCTTGTTTTGGTTTATATGTTAGTTTTTGGGTTTTATCATCCCAAAGTACAGTAGCACCTGTAAAATCAAATATACACTCTCTAAACTTATCACCATAAGTCCAAGATACATTAATGGTAGATGCAAAATCATCATATGTTAATATACCAAAGGTACTATCGGATTTTGAAGCTTTTTTACTATATTCAACCCATTTAACTTTATTAGGTAATTTTGATGTTAGGTATTGAATAATAGAAACATCATGACATGCTAAATCCCACTTACAAGTAGTACCATCTACAATATGTGTTATATTTTCATTATATCGATGCATGGAAATGGATTCAATCTTACCCAATAATCCTTCGTCATATTCTTTTTTTAACCTTTGAATGGCATAATTATATGTAAAGGTCCAATCTGTAAATAGTTTGGAATTGAACTTTGATGCTATATTATATAAATTATTAGCTTCTTTTATATCTGTTACTAAGGGTTTTTCACAAAATACATTTACTCCTTTTTCTAAAAAATACTTACAAATTGCATAGTGAGTTGAAGGTGGGGTAGCTATTAAAACATGAGACACATTAAGTTGAGTATAATCCGTTACAGTATCTACCCCATTAATATCACATATTATTATATTTTTAAAACCTAATTTAAATAGAGTTTTATATAAAATTTTACCCCAATAACCATAACCTATTAATCCAATTTTGAATTCTTTATCCATTATTTTTTAATTCTTGTATAACCATAGGGTTACCTGTTACAAAACTATTATTAGGAATATCTTTATTTACTAGGGTTAAAGCCCCAACTATAACATTATTTCCAATTTTAACTCCTTTAACTATAATACTGTTAGCTCCAATCTGGACATTATTTCCAATTTTAACCCTTGATCTGCTGATATGGGTACCATTTATAATATCTTTTTCTAAATTATATGCCTTGTATTTACTTGAATCATGGGTGTAAATATGCACCCCCGATGATATTGCTACTTTATTTCCTATTTCTAAACCACCAGAACCATCTATTAAACAAAAATATCCTATCCAAACTTCTTTACCTAAAGAAATAAATTCTTTACCTCTAACTATACTAAAGTCATTCCAAGGACCAACTTCATTTTTTATTTTATCCCATTTGGGGAGCTTATTCATGAGTTATATTATTAATTATATCTTAAATATATGAATAAAATATAGGGTATCCAAATTTATCTTATTATTTTTTCCAATTAATTAACTCAATATTAGGTGTTAATATTCCTTTAGATTTTAGTTCTTTATAATAATTAATTGTTTCTTGTAAACCAATATTAAAAGGAGTATCTTGATTATATCCTATTAAATTTCTAAATTTTGATGAATCAACCCATAATCTAGGGACATCAGCTGGTCTATCTTCGAGATATGTAATAGGAATTTTTTTATCTAAACTCATTTCTTTTAAGATAGTATTTAGTAAATGTTTCATTGTAATTTCAACCCCTGTTCCTATATTAATTGTTTCTCCTATAATTTCCTCATTATTAATAAGTAAAGATAAAACCTTAGCTGTATCCTTAACATAAAAAAAATCTCTAGTTACTACCCCATCCCCAAAAATTACAGGGGATTCATTATATAAAGCTTTTACTATAGATCTAGGTATGATTTCTCCGCTATCTCCTTTATAATGAGCACGAGGGCCATAATTATTAAAAATTCTAAGTATTGAAGTATTTAAATTAAAGCACTGATTGTAAGAATAAGTATAGTGTTCTCCTACTAATTTACTAGAGCCATATACGGTTTTAGGTTTGGGTATACCTTCTTCAGTGATAGGGAATGTTTGAATATCCCCATATATTTCAGAAGTTGAAATATAAAAGAATTTATCTACTTTATTAAAGGTTGATGCTTCTAACATATTTAAAGTTCCTTCAGCATTCACCCTGTGATTTAAAAAAGGATTATGTAAAGAATGACGAACTCCTAAACAGGCTAAATGGTATACTATATCTATATCCTTTGTAGATAATAAACATACAGATTTATCTAATATATCTCCATTAATAAATTTAACTTTTGGGTTTATATTTTCTAATCTACCATTTGAAAGGTTATCTAATATTGTAACTTCATAATTTTGGGAAATTAATTCATCACATAAATGAGAACCAATAAAACCAGCACCCCCTGTTACTAAGATCTTTTTTCCCATAAACTTTTAAATTCTTTTATTAATAATTGATTTAAATCATTATACTCCGGGGATTGACTAGTTGAATAGTGAGATTCACGATATAACCATAGGGGATAGGGATGATAGTAACCTTTATGTTCATTAAATAAAATACGGGCCCAATATTCAAAATCACTAGCTCCTTTGAATAATTCTAAATTAGGTTCTCCTATTAAATTATGTAACTCTTTTCTATATAAAGTTCCGGGGGCTAGTAAATTATTATTAGCTCTGGTTATTTTATTATTAATTACTCCAAACCATTCTTTAAATCTATCTAGGGGTTTTGAATAATCCGGGTGGAATTGGGGAGGAATCATAGGTCCCTGTTGGTTTAAAGTTTCATCAGTTTTAATACCATTACAACTAAAAAACATTATTTCAGGATTTGAAAATACTTCAACAGCTTTATTATAAAAATCTGCTACAAATACATCATCTTGCCCTGTGTTATGTATTATATCACCTTCAACTAGTGGGAGAGCTCCCACCCAACCTCCAGAACAGATACCCATACCATAGTTGTAATCACTATAGTGGTATATGACTTTATCATTTAATATAGATTCAATATCTTTAAAAATATCTTTATCCCCCTTATCATTAAATAATATATATTGGTAATCTACACCTGATTCTTCTAGGGCGTGGATATTGTACATTACAGATTCTTCAACATAAGGATTACGATTGTACAAGTTGTGGATTATACTAATTTTCATATAGCTGGGTTACCTTTAACTGTTGTATTACTAGGGATATCTTTAGTTACTACAGCTCCGGCCCCAATAACCACATTATCTCCAATAGTTACTGGGAGGATTGTTACATTACTGCCGATTCTAACATTATTTCCTATTTGGGTATGACGTAATGTCCATTTACTTTGTTCTTCTGTAAATGTATCATTTACAAACATTACACCATGAGCCACAAATACATTATCCCCGATAGTAACTCCTTCACATATAAATGTATGACTACTAATACGAGTATTACTTCCAATTTTAACATCGGATTGAATTTCGACAAAAGGTCCTACAAAACAATTATTTCCTAGTTCACAGCCATACAAATTAACCATAGGGCTAATTTTAACATTTTTACCTAGGACTACACTATTAACATATTGGTTATTTTCCATATCTACCATAACTTACTTGACTCCAGATTCAATAATACTATAATATTCATTTTGTTTTTCTTGACGTTCAATTGTTTTATTATGGATTAAAGCAAAGTCTTCTTCAATGGGCAGGACAGCATGTGTAGCATGTCCAATAATTTTTTCATGAACTTCACCATGCCATTTTATACGTGGGTCATTGCGATAAAGTCTCCACTGCATATCAGGCCAATTTACTCTACCTTTACTATCAACATTCCAACCCCACTGTTTAATATGAGCTTCAGTTAATCCCTCTACTTTATTAATTCGAGGAACTCTCATTAAATCAATTCCAGGGTTTATTTCTAACATTTGGGGTATGATTTTCATCATATACTCATTAGGTATTTCATCGGCATCAATCTGGAATATATAGTCTCCGTCACACATACCATTTAGTCGATTTTTCATAGCAGCAAAATCACCTTTGAATTTATAAGATGACCACCTAAACAATGATTTTTCGACATTCATCTTACGTAGATATGCTTCTACTTGGGGGTCACCATTATTTGAATCGTATAATACAACAATTTCGTCTTCGTTCCGTTTATTTTCTAGTAAGAATGTAATTAAACGTTGTATCTCTACAAATTCATTACATACTGGGATTGCATAACTTAATTTCATAACTATTTTTTATCTTCAAACACCCCAATATAATCAAGAGCATCCATATAATCACGTTCCTCAAAGTGTTTTATTGTAGACATATCCATCTTACCTTCACTCCCAGAAGGGAGGACTGCTCCCCACCTCCAATTATCGGCACCAGTACCATCTGCAAATACCATCCCTTTATCTGGGAGATTAACAGTATTAGGCATCCAGACTAGTCCGTTTTTATCTTCTCCCATTAATTCCTTGTATAGATCCGGGAGGATTTCAAGTTGAGTATCTAAGAATTCAGAATCACGCTTCATTACAGTATTAGTAATAAACCCACAACCATAACACATATGGTTTTTGATTTCATGGGTGACCTCTTGGGTGTAGCAAGCATCTGAACCACAACGGGAACAATCTATTAATTTATCCATTATAATTTTAATTTTGGTAATTGGAGTTTTACTTGTTTTGCGATTTTCGGAACGTTTCTGTCTAAGATTTCTGTTAAAACTTCTTTCATTTTATCAAAACTAAACATTGTTTTACTAAAGTGGGCTTGACGTTTGGCCTTGTCTGTATATTTCTTATAATTTTCAAACATATCTTTAAAGGAATTTCCAATTTGACCATGGTCAGGTGAGAACCATTGAGATCCTTCAACAAGCATATCTTTAACTTGAGCTGTTGGGTGTATGTTTTGGAGAGTTCCACCTAATAATGTTGTAAATTCTGGGTTTAAGAAATCAACATGACCACTCCAATTTGTTGAAATTATAGGTTTTTTAGATAAACTAAATTCAAGTAATGGTCGTCCAAACCCTTCACCTTTAGTAAAATTAACCATAGCTTTTACTTTAGGGTGATTATAAATTTCATTCATTTCCCCATTAGTAAAATCCCCATGGAGTAAATAAACATTTGGTAAATTTTTAGAATTTACTGATTTTTTAATTTCGGTAATTCGTTTAATGATTTCATCTCTATCCATATAAGATGAACCTTGAACTGCTGTTTTTAAAATTAAAGCTGGTTGTGATTTTTTGTTTTTAAATACTTCAAAGAATGCTTTAACCATTAATCCAACGTTTTTTCTATCTTCACCTACACTTCCTGGGAGCCAATGACCTACAAACAGGTAAGCAAATGATTCTTTTATTTCTAGATCTATAGAACATGGGGTAGATACAGGTTTATATGTAGTTAGGTCAGCACCCTCAAGTAATACTTCGATAGGTTTTTGTAAACTAATTACTCTACGTATCTGTTGTGTCTTTTGATCTTTTTCTTCAAATTTTGAAGATTCAAATACTTTTTTAGAGTGGTTGGAAGAGACTAAGTTTAGATCCATTCGATTTAACCCTTCAATCCATTGGGGGGCACATATCGTAGTTTCAATACCAGCCGTTATACCTATATTATACTCACCTATAGTCTGGAATTCATTGGGGACTGTAATTTGAGCCCAAATATCGGGTTTGGCTGTAAGGGATTGTCCTACAGGGAGGAGGTGGGGTTTAAGAAAGTGCCATTCTTTATTATTACTTATAAAATCCCAGGGTGTATTACCCCAACGCTGTGGGAGAATTTTTACATCGTATTTATTAGTTTCTATAAGCGCTTTAACTAAATCTCTACTACGAGCACCGTAGCCACTGTATGTGTCAATAGGACACGAAATAACAAAAGTATTTTTCATTTTAATATAACAATTTATGTGGAACCGTTGGCATTTTTACATCGTTCACATTAATAAATTCATAAGATTTCCGGGGTTTCCAAGTTGAAAATAATTCATCTATACCTTCTATAACTCTGCTACCCATTTTTTCAGCTGTAAACCCAGCTTCATCACTTATAGCCCATTCTCTCCCTAATTTTCCCAAAGCAACTCTTTTTTCACTACCCATATCATATAGAGCTTTAATATGAGCCGAAGCATCTTCAGGACTACAATGGTCATCCCAAATGTAGGGGGTTGTAGGTGAACCTACTAAGTTACGAGATTTAGGGTAACATGGGAACGCCCACTCACCGTGAGTTTTATACTTACCAGTATGGTTTGAAGGAACATCAGATGATGGGGTAAACCAATTACCATTATCATCTACAAAACGCATTTGATCTTGCATTCCCCCAGTTGTGTTGGCTATAATAGGAGTCCCTGATAACATAGCTTCAGTTAATGATAAACCCCAACCTTCATTAGAAGTAAGGAGGATCTGAGCGTCTGCTAAGTTATAAAGGTAGTTTAGTTGTTTTCTATCTAATTTAGAGGTTGAAAACGCTATGCTTTTATCATCTGCCCCAAATAAATAATCTTTAACAGCCACTAAATCTGTACCATGTTCTGAGACGACTTCTGTATGGAGTAAAAATTTAACTTTGGATTGTTTTTCTTTTGGTAATTTATCGTAAAAATACTTCCAAGCTAACATTGCATCCGGGATTTGTTTTCTGCGGATATTTCTAGAATTAAAAAATAATACAAATTCAATATCTTCATTTTTAAAAACACTTTCTTTAAATTTGATGTATTCTTCATAATCACTGTTTTCCTCTGTAATTGGGATGAAAACTTGTTCGTTTAAACCATGGGGAACGTATTTAATAACTTTATCTTTAGACTTTTCACCTAAAGTTAATTTATTAATGTTTACGGTTTGTTTTGAAATCCCAAATAAAGCATCACAAGATTCATAGAATGCTCGGTTATACATAGGAGCTGGGTAATCGTCCCAAATATTTAAGTAAATAATTGGAATATTTTTACGAATCTCATTCTCAATCTGAAATAACCAAGAAAAATAACGAGGATCAGTAATTAAAAAGATAGCATCAAATTTAATCTCCTTTAATAAACGTCTAATTTGTTCGGGTGAACCATAACCATTATTGGGTTGAACAATTACTTCCGCATCTTCTATCCCAGATTCAGCATTCATGGCCTCACTAAGATCAAACCTCTTTCCTACTTCTGGGTGGTTAATAGCTCCACCTAAATTAAACCAATTGTAGTGGTGTGATGTGTGGTGTACCATTTCTTTTGCGACATTACCCACACCCGAGTGTAAACGTAAATCGTCACATAGGAGTAGAATACGCTTTCTCTGTTCTTTTTTAATATAACCTTCTTTCATTTACTTAAAGTTCTAAATTGTTGTGATTATTAATTTGTTTTCTAAAATCTTCATCTGTAAGATACAAATAAATAGCGCGATCGGCAAGTTTTTGGAATGAGAATTTACGCTTTACACACTCAATTTTAAATTCATTGAATAAATCGCTTTTAATTTTAACACTTGTTAGTGTCTTGTCATTTGTCATAACGTTGTTTATTTAATTTATATTTTGATATACGTATATTGGGATTATTTGAAATTAAACTCTGTTGTAAAAAAATCTATAGTAGAAGACCAATCTGTAAATCTATATCCTCTATCATCAATATACACAATAGCTCTTGGTTTCTCACAGGTGATTTCCTTGATGTATGAATCAATCTCATACTTAATAAGCCATTCCCATATTAGTTCCTCACCTGTCTTACCTTGTACTAAAGGACGATCAGGTTTTACCTTTGCTGTAAATAAAACAATATCTAATCCCTGACTGGAAAACCATTTAATAGCTTCAACAGAACCTTCCATAGGTGGATCATATACAGTCCCATCGTGGAACCCCTTTGAACTTTCATGAACAACACCATCAAAGTCGATTGCTACCTGATTATTATTTTCATGGTGTTGGAGTTTGTCGTATTCTTCTATATTCATATTCGTTCTTCTACTACTTTAATGTCTTCTGGGTAGTCTACAGCGTGAGTATTTCCATCTACTGTTAACATTTTTACCTTATAACCTAACTCTAAAAATCTAATGATTTCTATATCTTCTTGGGTTTCTAGTGGAGTTTTATTACCTGCTTTAGTAAACGCTTGTAAATGTTCTCGATTAAAAGCATAGATACACACCTGTTTTTGAGGATTAACCCCATTACCTGTCTTAGTTCCTGGGATTGGGTTTCTACTCATATAGATAAGTTCATCTTGTAGATTAGTAATAACCTTTGGGATTTTTTTATCTTCTACATCTTCCCTACTGTTTAGATACGCCATACAGTTTATTATATGGTTGGGATTTTCTAACTTACACTCTATAACTTTTTGAATATCTCTAGGATCTAACATTGGTTCATCACCCTGAATATTGACAATAATATCAGCGTCTATTTCCAGTGATGCTTCTGCTACTCTGTCGGTACCAGTTAAACACGAATCGGAGGTGAGGATTACTTTATAACCACAACCTTTAACCACGTCTACGATCTCTTCATTCTCAGTTGCTATATATACATTTTCTAAACCTACAGCAAGTTCTGCTATACCTGCTACCCAAAGAATCATTTCTTTTCCTTTTATTTTAGCTAAGGGTTTACCAGGGAACCTAGAAGATTTATACCTTGCAGGAATAACAACAGCTACCTTGGGTACCATTTGATCTTCAATTTTTGTTTTATCAAATGTTAATGGATCCTCTATTTGAAGTAGTATATCTTGTATACGATTAGAGTTTAAAAAGGAGTTTTGTAGAGTTTGAGTATATAAAGGGTGGATATGGTTAATCCCACTTACCATATAATTGTGAGTAAAACCCCATTTATACTCCTTTTGTAGAGGTTTCATCCACTTATTTATCAGTTTTTGTACGGGGTTAGGGTTATATTTTTCTGAAAGGTAAGTAACTAGTTGTTCTGTTTTTACATTACCTACTCCTCTACCCATTCCTAATAAAGTGCCATCTACATAAGATATCCCAGAACCCATTCCAACTAAACAGTTAGCAAAAGCTAATCCTAGGTTATCGTGGGTGTGGATACCTATTGGGGTGTTAAACTTACTAAATAGTTTAGATATTCTTTCTACGTCCTTAGGTTCTAGATTACCATAGGAATCTGCAAAATATAAAGATTGAGGTGATAAATCAGCTAGTGTACCAAACTCTATTATCTCTTCATCCGAGAGTAAAGATATACCCATTAAGTTTATAATAAGGTTATACCCTTTACCTTTTACGTATTCTCCGATTTTTTTCGCTAAATCTATTTCTACATGTTTGATTGCTAATCTACAGATTGAGAATGGGGATTTACTCTTATTATGTATTACATCATCGATTAAAGAATAATCTACTAAGTTTCCTTTAATAAAATCTTTAGCATCTATCATAAAAGCCAACTCAGAGTTAACTGGGGATTTATGTTCTAAAATCTCCCAAATAAATCTATCATTACATTTACGATACTTTCCACCCTTTACAGGAGATTTATACCCAAGTTCAATAATATCTACTTTACTTAAATCTAAGTTAGTTATTAAATCCCTAACCATCTGAGGATTAAATTCCCAATTAGTATAATAACCACCATCCCTTAAAGTACAATCTAATAATTTCATTTATTTTTCAAAAGTTGTATTGCATAAATGAGTCTTATAATAAGGACACCATTTACAATTATTATTAATGGTCGCTGGCATATCTTTTTGGTTAAAACCCTCACGTGTAAAACAATTATCTAAAAATTCATTTAGTGATTTGGTTGCTCTACTAACAGAAGTTTTCCCAGAAGGTGGTCTGAATTGTTGTATACGTTTGATCACAAAATCCTGTGATTCAAATAGTTTACGCTTTACAATAAAGAACTCAATTTCGAT
>TARA_R110001632_G_scaffold42984_2_pt1 | contig 14325 bp, 19 predicted proteins | sample TARA_R110001632 | Tara Oceans TARA_R110001632 (sample SAMEA4398266) | marine metagenome | biome: Polar Biome; feature: [SRF] surface water layer (ENVO:00010504); material: water (ENVO:00002006), including particulate matter (ENVO:01000060) such as... | depth 5 m
GTCCCTTTACAGCTGTAACTATCATGTTTTTTATTTGAGATAATGGGATAAAAAATCCAATTACTTCTGGGTTAGGAACATCTGTATCTTTACTTACTTGGATATCATATTGACCTAATGATGTATTTAATTTTTTCATCACAACTGCTTCCAGTTTATCTCTTACATCTGGTTCTAACATTCCCTCCTTAGGTGTTAATTGGATTCTAATGCCTAATTTAGTTTCTGATTGTTTATTACTAACGTCAACTTTAATATTAAATTTAGTATTTTCAGCTCCTGCCGTCATTTCGGCTTCTGACATAGTAGTCTTCTTTTTTCCCTTTGTAGGACGTGCTCTTTCCTCACAATTACTATCTAAACAAGCTTGTAATGTAGCAAATTTACCTACACCTCCCTTTCCTACTACCTTTGTACATTTACCATTCTTACAGTCATATGTTGTTTTTCGTTTAGGGGATTTAGGGTTAGATTTTTTTCCATCAGGTGGGTTAACATCTTTATATGGGCATTCTTTCTTACAATCTGCTAGAGAATAGAATTGTCCACCTGCATCTTTATAACAATTCTTCCCATTACATGCATATCTATCTTCTTCTTTTCCTTCTTTAGTATTTGATTTCTTTGCTTCTTTTAAAGCTTGTTTAATTAAATTTTCTAATGTATTTTTTGTCATAATTTTATTTTTTTGCGAATTTTTCTACACCTGCTATACCAAAACAACCTATTACAATCCAAGTAAATGAATCATATATTGTTTCATTGATTACTAAATCTTTACCTAAGTAACCTGTTATTAAATCTAACAATGCAAAACATACCATAACTATAAATGCTATAAAACCTACAACAGTTTTTTCATTCCACTCATTGTCGTTTTTAAAAATATTCCACATGTTTTTTATTTTGTTATACATATGTAAAGATCTTACGAGGTGAATACCTTTTTTAATTTTATTAATTCTTCTTTTGCTCCTGCTAATGACCAACCATCCAATCTATCTCCAGCAGCTATTTGTTGTTCTAAGTATATTATTCGTTCTTTAAGTAATTTTTTATCCATTTTTTTATATTATTTTCTGTTTTAAAATTTAAATCTAAGTCCATTTTTGAAGTGTCAGCTAATGTTTCGAAAGGTTCTATTACTTTATTTCCATACTGTTTTTTACCACCAAACATATCAGCTATTTTATTTATAGAATAGCTTCTACCATTACCCACATTATAAACATTACCTTTAAAGTTAGACTCATGTTTGGCTACTAATATATTTGCATCAACAACATCATTTACATGAACAAAATCTCTACGTTGTTCACCATCGTTATTAATTGTTAATGGTTTGTTATTTAATGTTTGTTCTTTAAATATAGGAAATACTAATTTATACCCCCCTTCATTATTCATTCTATCACCATATACATTAAAATATCTTAAACACACAGTGTCTATATTATATATCTTTGAGTATAACTTACAATATTGTTCACCTATCATTTTATTTAAAGCATAGGGTGATAATGGGTTTAATGGGTGGGTTTCAGATGTTGGTATTTTTGCATCACCATATACTGAACTTGATGAACTAAATATAACACGTTTTACGTTAAGATTTTTTGCTAATTCTAATATGTTAAGTGTACCTTTTACATTAACATTATTATAATATTCTGGTTTATTAATTGATTCTTGTACTGTTGTTTTAGCAGCTAAATGAAATATAGCATCTATATCTGTTTCTTCATTTAATAATGTATTAGGGTTTATTGTTGTTATATCTAGATTCATATAACATGCTTTAGGATTGATGTTTTTGGTTTTACCTGTAGAGCAATTGTCTAATATAATTACTTTTATGTTTTGTTCAATTAATTTATCTACTAAATGTGAACCTATAAAACCTGCACCCCCTGTTACTATTACTTTTTGCATATTATTAAATCTTTTTCGTGAGTATCTAATGAATTGATTGTTATTTTTAGATTACCTAAATCAAATGTTCCTACTTCACCACTATCTTGTATAATTTCAGATAATTGCATAATATATTGCCAATCTTGTTGATTAAACATATTACCATTAACTTCAACCATAATATCATCTCCGCCATTAAACCAAGGTTCTAAAGTTGCTTCTAATTCTGGGTTTGGGTTATTTAATATTAATGATTTTTTATAAACAGGGTGTACTATAGGTTTCATTAAAGGGGTATGATTAACATTTTGACCCCATTTTCTAATAAATTCTAAAGTAGATGCATTCATATCCTTCTTCCATTGTTCATGGCGCTCTTTATCACCATCAAAGCTGCCCGCGCCCCTACCTGTTAAATGATAAACTAAACTATTCCAAGGTTGAATAAATGTAAAACCATCTAAATACATTCTGTTAAATACATCTGAATCTTCTCTACATGAATGCATTCTAGGATCATGTCCCCCTAAAGCTAAAAATTCTTCTTTATACATCATCCAAGGTGCAAATATACCTTCTGTTGTTTTTGTATCATCTATGTGTTCATTTACATACTGATTGAATTCGTCCTTTTTAAATTCTTCAGGCCACATACCAAAATCAAGTAGGATTTTTTCACCTCCATTTGGGTGAAGTGGGGGTTCAATACGAGTTGAACATACTACTGTTTTTGGTTTTAAATGTTGCCAGGCTTTCCAATCAGCATCTATACCCAACATCATATCAGCATGAAATATCATAAAAATATCTGTAGTTGATTTTTCAATACAAAAATCATATGCCATTCCAATACCATATAATTCTTCTCCTAAATTAGGATTTACATAGTATTGTAAATTATATTTATCTTTTACTTCTTCTAACCATTCAACAGTACCATCTTCATCACTGTCGACGAATATTATAATGTCGTGGTCATCACGATATGCGTTTTCACGAATTGATGGAATGCACGTTTTTAAATAACGTAAATTCGATTTACTTGGTATACAAAATGTTATTTTATCCATATTTTATTTTTTATTTTTTTGGATAAAGGGAAGTGTTCTTTACTATACGAAGTAGAACAATTATAATTATATCCCTCTCCTAAATTATATAATTTTGTTCCTGTTTGTAGACTGGTTTTATAAAGTATATCTGCGAAATATATATGAGAATCTATAAAATCTGACTGTGGATAACCATCAGGACTACCTCTTAAATGAGTTCTAAATACATTATTTGGTTCATTTTGGGGATTTGAACTATGCCCATCAATACCAACATAATATAAATGTGAAGGGCTAAATTGCATTACAAAATAGCATGTTCTTCCTGCTACTCCCTCCTTTTTACTATATAATGTATTATAATATACAATTTTATTTTGATATTTTACATTAAAGTTTTTATATTTTTCTGTTTCGTAAAAAGGATGTTGTTTTGGTTCAAACGCTATAGTACATGTTGGATTTGTTTCAATAAACTCAATTAAATTAGGATGTTCTAAATCTACTAAATCCGTTAAAGTAATATGTGTTATATTAGGTAATTTTCTTATTTCGTCATTTAAATAAAAAAAACTAGTAGTTACAATATAATCATAATCTAATTTTTTCCAATTAACATCATTTACAGAGGGACCTGACCCCATTACTAAGATTTTTTTATCTGTAAATTTGTTAGAAAATGTGTTCTCATTTATATATTGAGTGTTTTCTTTAGAATATACTTTTAAAAAATTTAACATTCTTTATATAATTTTTCTCCTACTTTAAATTGCCATTCATAATCTATATCAAAAGTTTCTAATTCGTTTTCCATGATATATAATTCTGGTTCTGGTGGTGTTTTATCATCTAACCAAAATCCATCTTTTATAATATCAGTTTTTGATGCATATAAACAATGAGCTGCCTCATATGTTATATTCATATATTTAGTATTCATAATTTTTTGATCTTTAGGCCAATCAGATATCATTTTTCCTTCTTGGTTCCAAAAATATTGTTTTTTTCCTATAACTCCAAACATACCTCCTTTATCACTTTTTAAATAAGAATGAACAAAATCATCAATAGTTTCTATTGTAAGTAAAGGATTACAAGCACTTAATGAAACTACATATTTAAAAGGTAACTTATCATGCCATTCATAAATTAAAGGTATATTATTTTCAGCTTGTGATGATTCCTTACTTCTTTTAAATGAATTAACATTATTTTTATTAGCTAAATCTATTAATTCTTCTTCATATACTGAAAGATAAAAATTCTCAATAGGGATAATTGAAGATTGTTTTATTTTATTAATTAAAATATCTATTAAAGTAGTTCCACAAAAAGGTCTTACCATTTTTCTAGGAACTCTTTGAGAATCTAATCTAGCATTAGTAATAAAAACTATATCTTTTATGTCTTTCATATGTGGGATTGTGTTAAATAAAGCTTAGTACCATTTTTACATTTAATAAAAGCATTAGGATAAGGGTCCTGTAGTGCTCTTATTTTATTATATAAATCTTTTGCTGTAGAACCACGTAATTCTTCAAGAGTGATTTCGCTTTGTTCTGGGGTTCTTCTTTTAAAATAAGTTGATTTAGAATTATCTTGGGGGGTTAATTTTAATGTTGAAAACTTTTCTATCATATTAACACTTAAATCAATTCCAATAGATGTAATATATTGAAAAATATCAGATATACCTCCATTAAGGGGGAAAGGATGTTGGGATATTATATCTCCTGTATCTACTCCTTTATCCATTTTAAATAAAGTTACTGCGCTTTCTTTTTCCCCATTTATTATTTGGTTTTGGATAGGACTACCCCCTCTATATTTAGGTAAAGGTGAGGGATGAAGCATTACAGAATAATATTTATTTAAAATATCTTTAGGAATTATCCAACTCCAACCATACCATAATATTAAATCTGGATTTAAATCTAAAATATTTGTATAGGATAGTTCTTCTTTAGAATTAATCATAATAAAATTATGTTCTTGAAAACGATATTCAAGAAACTTATAAATTTCTTTAGCCCAATCTCTATATGTACAACAAATTATTTTCATATAGTTTGTCTAATTAATTGAAAAGCTTCAGCATACTCATTACCTGATTGTATTCCTCTAAACTGAGCTAAAGATTTAATTCCTTTTTGACTTCTAGGATAAGGGTATGGTTTTAATTCTGTTTCATATTTACTTAAAGCTTCCCATTTATTTATAATGTCTTCTTCACTTAATTTAAAAAATACATTTGGTGTAAACGATTTACTAAACCCCCATTCAGTGCTACTTAATACTTCGTATGATAATACTTTATTAACACCACAACCTGGTCTAGTTGCTATTATGGTTGCATCATATACTTTGTGGTGGTCTATATTACTATCACATTTAGAATGGGTAAATACCGTGTCTGGTTTAAAGGTTTTTATTTCTCCTTCTATGATTTTGTTTATTTCAATTTGGGGTACTTGATCTAACCTCCCACAAGGTAAATTATAAAAATGATAATCATCAATATTTAAATGTTTTAATGATTTTATGCCATATGAATTTCTTTTTGAAATTTCATCTTGGGCTTCGTTTGAGTTAGGATCGTCAAATCTACATGTACTACCTTCAGCTATGAAAATAACTCTATATACTGTGTTATCATAATATCTATGAGATCTACTTATAATTCCCCCACAACCTAAAATATCATCGTCTGGGTGTGCTGCTATTATTAATGCTCTATTCATATTCTTTTTTTAGTAATGATAATATATGAGAGGTATAATATTTACCTTTATAGTAGTAATGGTCTCTTAAATTAGCATCTATTTTAAATCCTCTATTTTGAAAAAACTCTAATTTTAATTTATCAATTTCATATATTTCAGCCCATAATTTATTTAAATTAAGTGTATTAAACCCATAATCTAATATTATATCAAAAGCTTCAGGTGAATGTTTATCATCAATCCATTTAAAATCTTCCCCTATATAAAAGTGTACATCTGCATGTCTATTAACCCAATCTATATAAGTTATACCTGCTATCCCTACGGCTTTATTTTTATGTTCAATTATAAAAAACTCAAATCGGTTGTCAACAATCATATTATTGTACCAATTTTCTAATTGAGTTATAGAAAAATCTCTATATTCTCTAAAGTATTGTCTTAAACGCTCATCATTTCTCCATATTTGGATTAAGGAGATATCTGTTTTTTCTATTGCTCTGAGTTTTATGTTAACTCCACCACATGTAGAGGCGACATCGCAATTTTTACCTAATATGCTCATATTTTAAATAATCGTTTTTGTCTAAATCTTTTATTAATTGTCTCCCAATTAAGTTTTTACTAGCGGGGATAGCATCTGAGGGGCAAGGTCTAACTTCAATTAAATCTTCTTCCTGTAATATATGGTGTTTAGGTAAATCTTTAGTTATTCTTATAGATCTTCTTTGTAGTACTACTGTCTCAGATTCATTTTCTTCTACCTTTTTAATAGTATCTCCTAAAGATAATTCTAATAATCGAGTTCTAGTAACCATTTCTTTCCATGTTTTAGGATTCATTGAAAAGGGGTGATCAGGCCCCCTTCTATTATTATCATCAGTAAAATGTTTTTCTACTATAGTAGCTCCTAATGTCACCGCCCCTAATACTGTTATATTACCTGGAGTATGGTCACTAAGGCCTAATTCTATTTTAGGGAATAAAGTTTTATATGTTTTTAATACATTTAAATTAATATATTTAAAGTTTTCATCATTTACTGTGTAGTTAGTATTACACTGCATTAAACATATTCCAATGTTATATTGTTGAAGAATATTAACTGCTTCTATAATTTCTTGAATAGTGCTTGCCCCTGTAGCTATTATTACTTGTTTTCCTTTAGATGCTACTTTATGTAACATTTTATGCCATGTAATATCTCCAGACCCAATTTTATAACGACTAACAAAATTATCTAGATAATCTACATAATCTAAATCATAAGGTGTGGTAAAGAAATCTATTCCTATTTCATCACAATATGATTTTAATTCAGGGGTCCAATCAAGAGGTACTGAGGCATCATCATAAACATCATATACTGATTTTTCCCATTTAGCTTGGTGTGATTGTTGTGAACCTAAATTTTTAAAACCTTTATCACTTACTATTGATTCAGCTTTAAAATGTTGGAATTTAGCTGCATCTGCTCCTGCTTCCTTTGCTAATAAACATAGTTTTTTAGCTCTTTCTAAATCACCATCATGATTAGCTGCTATATCTGCTATAAAATAAGTTTTATTCATAATCTTTTTTTAATAATTTTAAACCTTCATTTAAAGATAATTTATCTATGGAATTATCTATTACTAAATCTTGAGATATAGTTCCTTCAAAAGGAGTTACTAAATTAACATCTAGATTTAAATAATTTGCTACTAAACAAATAAAATCATATTTTGATATAGTATAATTACCTGCTATATTAACAACACCACTAGAATGAGGGTCTGATAATAAGTCTTTTATTACATTAGATAACTGGTCTACATGGATTGCGTTAAATAATATATTAGAAAATCCTTGGATTTGTTTTTTATTTTTTAATTCTGATATAGCCCAATCTGCTAATCCTCCCTTACCATATATGTTAGTTCTTAAAACTATATTTGATGATTTATTTAACATAGTTCTTTTTTCTCCTTCTTGTTTAGTTAAATAATATGTTCTTTGAGCATCTGTGGGGTTAGTAGATATATAAATAAGCTTATTACAATACTTACATAAATGGTCTACTATTTCTGAGTGTAATATTCTCGCTTTTATTGGGTTATTGTCACAATAGTTTAAATCTGTAAACGCTGCACAATGTATTATTATATCAAAATGTTTGCCCTCTAAATAATTGTTAGTTTCTTCTATATTAGTTAAATCTAAATTTGCCTTTCCCTTTAATAAAGTAGCTTTAGGAAATAATTTTGATAGAGATTTTCCTAACATCCCATTAGCCCCTGTTATTAACATTTTAATCCTTTAGTGATTAATTCCTTTAATTCTGTGTTATCTTCACTAACATATAACGCTGAATTAAATTCAGGACCATTATATAATTTCCAATCTTGATATGTTTTTTTAGTATACTGAGGTCTAATTTGTAATAAATTTATACCAGGTACCTCAAATGTAAAATCTAATTCTGTTTTAGCTAACATGTCTTCATGTAATTTTTCTCCAGGTCTAAGTCCTGTTATTATTGTTTTACATTTAACAGATAATATATTTTCTAATGCTTTTATACATGATGGTAAAGTATAGGAATTAATTTGTGGTACAAATACTTCGCCTCCTAGGGAGTTATCTAAAGCACCTAAAACCGCTTCAACGGCATCATCTAAAGTGAATAAAAATCTAGTCATATCTTCAGATGTTACTCTTAATGTTTTACCCTTTTTAATCATATCTAACCATAAAGGGATAAAAGATCCACGGGACGCAATTACATTACCATATCTAACTGATGAAAATATAGTTGAGGTTGAGTAAAAATCATAATTTGTAAATATTCTTTCAGCTATAAATTTACTTGAACCATATACGTTAACGGGTTGACATGCTTTATCTGTTGATACTAATATACATTTTTTAACATTATTTTCTAATGCTGCTCGCGCTACATTTTCAGAACCCGCTATGTTTGTTTTAACACATTCATCTGGGTGAAACTCCATATCATCAATTCTTTTTAAAGCAGCTGTGTGTATGATATAATCCACTTTATGACGTTTTAAAGTTACGTTTAATTTATCATAATCACGTATATCACCAATAACACAAATTATCTCGGGATTATCACCGAATATTAACGCTTGTTTACCTTCATCACGACTATATACGATAATTTTATTGGAATGTTTAAGTCGTTTAATTAGAGCTTGACCCAAAGATCCTGTACCTCCTGTAATTAATATAGTTTTGTTAATATAGTTCATTAAATTTAGTATATAGTACTTCTCCAGATTCAAATTGCCAATCATAATCTATATCGAAACATTCTGCTTCATCCATAACATATAATTCAGGGTCGTTTTTCTTTCTTAATGACCCCATCCATATATCGTCTTTTATTGTTGATGTTTTTCCTGCAAAGAATACCATTGCTGCTTCATATGTAGTTCCTACAGCTTTTGTATTCATAATTGTTTGGTTTTCAGGCCATGGGGTAACTAATTCTCCTTCTTCATCCCAGAAGTAATTTTTCTTATCAATTACTGCGAATAATCCATCATGTTTCGAATTAATGTAATGGTCATAAAAACTATTTATTGTTGATACTTTTAATAAAGGACAACATGCATTTATTTTTACAGCATACTTAAAAGGTAACTTATCATGCCATTCATATATTTTTTGGAGGTTATTATCATTAATAGCGGATTCATAACTTCTATTAAATATATTTACTCCATATTTATTTGCTATATCTTTTAGTTCTTTTTCATAAACCGAGACATAAAAATTTTCTTTTGGAATATTTGATTTTAAAACTTTTTTAATAGCTATTTCAAATAAGTTAGTATTAGCAAAAGATTTTAACATTTTGTTTTTTACTCTTTGACTTCCTAACCTAGCTTGAATAAAAACTAGTACATCTTTTTTATTTTTCATCATTTACTATTTTAGTGATTTGATCTAATTTATTAATAAATCCTTCTACTTCTTCTAGTTGGATTTGACAATCACCATCAGAATAAGCTTCTGATGGGTTTGGATGACATTCAGCAAATACTCCTGTGTACCCAAATATACCTGAAGATTGAAGATATCTTTGTGCTAATGCTCTATCTCCTCCTGTTCTGCCATTTTCTTTTAATCTTTGTGTTGAATGAGTAACATCAAAAATTACCTCATCAAAGTGTTTTTTTAGATAATCTACATTTCCTAAATCAACTATTAATTGACTATAACCTAATTGTGTTCCTCTTTCTGTACACCATGCTTGGCAATTTGGGTTGGTATTTTTAATTTTATCTACCCCCTGAATCATATTTTGTGGTGACATCCATTGTCCTTTTTTAATGTTAACAACTGGAAAATTACGAGCACATTCTACTAATAAATCTGTTTGTCTACATAAAAAAGCAGGTATTTGAATTACATCAATTACTCCTGATAGTTGTTCTATTTGCCATACTTCATGTACGTCTGTAGTTAGTTTTATGTTAGGTATTTCTTCTTTTACTATTTTAAACCATTCAATAGCTTCATCATACCCACACCCTCTTTTTCCTGTGATTGAAGATCTGTTAGCTTTATCGAATGATGCTTTATATATCCATTCTCTTCCTTCCATAAATGTATTTAGATACTTTGCAGTCTCTAAGTACATTTCTTTAGTTTCCATGGCACAAGGGCCTAAAATTAGTGTATTCATATTGTTTTTTAATTGTTTTTATTATTTTCTAACAAGTCTACTATACGAACTTGTATTTGCCCATCCAAATTATAATCATCGGTTTTTTTCATATTTCTTCTATTCTTTTTGTTTTATCACATATTAATAAGTCATAAGCGGGTTTTTCGCCTACACTTAATTCATGGTATTTACATCCCCAATCATCTAATTGATTTTTAGTAACATCAAACCAATCGATTTTTATAACAGTACCTCGAGCGGTCCAGTATTTAATATGATGACCCTCATCATATAGTTTATTTATTTTTGCTATATTTTCTTTATTAGGGATAGCATCAGGGTAATTTCTTTTACCCTTATAAAAACATATAGTTTCGTCTATATCAACGTATATAATTAATTTTTCCATATAAACCAAGTTGGATTATTAGAACCTGTGTATACTCTAAAATGTTTTATTTCTTGTTTATGTTCTTCTACAAATTCATCTACTGCTTTTTTTACTCCACATTTTACACCACCCCATATTGTTTCTTCTAACATATAATCATGTCCATAAAATAAAGTATTGCATTTATTCCACCAATTTTTTAAATCATCTTTTGCACCTTTATATGAATGGTCCCCATCTATAAAAATACAATCAAAATAATTATCTTTAAATCTATTAAATAGATTAGGGTCATTAGAAAAATTTTTAAAAACTTCAACTTTTCTACTATCTTTAAAAAGTGTGGATGTATAATAGTTTTTTAAATTTAGATATTGTTGTTTTGCTTGTTCTCTTTCTCTACCCATATCATTTTGAGCTGCTGTTTCATATAAATCCCAACAATCTACTGCTATTGCATGTTTAGATACAAAAGGGGTTCTTTCTTTAAATGTAGTTCCTTCTCTAGTTCCTATTTCAGCATATGTGGATACTTCCATTTTTTCAAAATGGTTACCTGCTTTTCCTGTAAATGTATCAAATATTTCTTTAGTTAATTTCATTTTCTAAAAATTTTATTATTCTATTAGGTGTATTTTTATCTAAATTATAAGAATCAAAATAATTTATTAAATCCCCATAATCTTTTTTTGGTATATTTAAAAAATTTAGATCCCAATCAAAATCAATAGTGTTATCTTTTACACTTTGAATATATTCTTTATTTGTTAGATTAAAATTATCAATTCTTTTTAAATCAATTAATTTCTTAAATTCTTCTATAGTATTTAATTTCCACACTCCCATCCAAAAATTAGCAGAATCTTCTACTCCCTTTTTAGTTTCATTTATATAACAATTAATATCATTCATTTTATCACTTGCTTTACAAATACTATCTAAATTTACAATCTTTTTATTATGGGCAAAAGCAAAATTAAAAACACTACTTGCTGCAGCTATATGTGTATCACATATTTCAGCTAGGGGGTATACGTCATTTTCATCATATATTACTGTTACTCCTGGTATACAAAAGGGATTAAATTGATTTTTAAATACTTCATTGTAAGGTTCTCCTGGGTAACATTTATAGAATATTTGATGTGTATTCTGAGTTTTTTCACTTAATATTTTTAAAGCATCCAATGCTGTGTGTCTTGTAGTGTTTATTACTCCCCAAAATAATATTTGTTTTTTATTAGGATCTATTTTATATTTGTTATAAATTGTTTCTTTATTATAATTGATATTAAAAGTACGTGTATTACCTACTACTATAGATTTTTTTCCAAAATCTCCATCTAAACAATCTATCCTTCTTTTTTTAGCCCATTCACTGTGTTCAAAAAAATAATCTACTTGGTTTTGTGGGTAATTGTTTCTAGATAACATTTCTAAACGATTTTCTATATTATTAGATAAATGACTACTTACTTCAACACAACAAATTTTACAATTCCATTTTGTTTTAAATTCTTCAATTATAAATGTTTCAGGTGCCCATCTTTCTCTAGCTACTATTAAAACATCGGGTTTAAAAGGTATTTGTAAACCTAATGTAGTAGAAATATGTATATTTTCTTCATCTTTTAATTGCCCATCATATTGATAATTCTCAGCGGGGGAGTGGGTAGGGTATTGTAGTTGGGTTTGGTTAGTATAATAATATAAAAAATTATTATCTGTTTTTTTTAATTCTTTAGCTATAGGTTCTAAGACTGAATGGTACTTTCTATCCCCAGCGTAAATTACTATATTCATATTAAATCTTTTACTAAATTTGTGAAAGTTGTGTTTGTATTTAATATAATATCTTTTGTTAGGGTATCCAAATATTTTTTACCACTACTTTCCCAAAGATGGTGAGAATATGCATTAGGGAATTGGATATTTTGTTCAAATAACATTTCTACATGGGGTTGGTGGTATAAAGGCCAAAAGAAAGCTTCATGGTTTAATATAGTTATATCATTTGGTATTTGTTGTGATAACCACCTAGGATATTGAACTGAATGCGTACACCAAGTATCACTTCCTGGAGGGCCTCCTTTAAAATAATCTTTAAAACCTGTTAGCCATTGTTGGCCAAATGTTGAGTTTTTTTCTGATAATATAACTGCAGGGCATAAACCTTCACACCCATCTATTCCTTGTTGTCCTAATACAAATTTGTTATTTAAAATATCATTAAATGGTTTAATGAATATAGTGTCTGTATCTGCATATATACCTCCCTGTTCTAAAAGCACTTGTAAACGTATAACGTCACTTTTATGTGCTGGCTGAGTTATAGGAATCCCAAAAATTTCTGTTGGTGCATCTACAAAGTTTAAATTTACTAAGGGTTTTGTAAGTTCCCACCATTCGCCTTCTGGTTCTTTATCTAACCATATATTTACACTTTCTGGTTTTAATCGAAAAGCACTTTTTACAGAGAGATAATGATGTAATTTCCATGGTCTTTCATTTATATAAACAAAATGAACTATATTTGGTATCATGGTAAACAAATTAAATTATGTCCTGAATTGGGTTTAATATCTTTATGAGACTTAATTTCATTTTGTAAATTATCAATGTTATTATGGCAAGCATCCATGTCATACGCTTTATATCCTAAATCATTTATGACATTTATTAATTGATCAGTTTCATTAGGTGTTAAGCCATCATAAATTTCTGTTTGTATTATAGGTTTATTAATGTCTATAATTTCTTTTAGTGTAGGTATAATTTCTTTATCATGTCCTTCAGCATCAATTTTTATAAAACTTATGTTGTGAAAGTCATGGAAGTGGTTAGATTTAATAAAATCTACTGCATTTATCATATAAATGTCTAAGGGTAAAGAATGTCCTGTTACTCCTATACCTCTATCTAACACAGATGCATAACCCCCATTACATAAACCAGGGTCTGAGTAATGGAATTCACACTCTCCCTCTTCTACAGATATTGCAAAGTTATAAGGTGTAATGGGATTTAATGTTGCATTTTTTTCTAAAACTTCATAGGTTGCGGGGTTGGGTTCAAATGCGATTACATTATTAGCAAATAAACTATAAGCTACAGCCATATTACCTGTTTGGGCCCCAATATCTAATACTACTGAATTTGGTTTAATTAATTTTGATATATTTTTTAATTCATTTGAGTTAAATAATGCTTCTAATTCCCAATTACCTTGATATGGGTGTAACCATCTATGGTAATTTATTTTTTTACCGTCTACTTCTAAATTAATTTCTGAGGTTTTATGGTGATTTTTTGTTTGTTTTAAAAAATCTAATACAGCTTTTCTATGTTCTTTTACTCTTTTTATTATATCCATTATAAAGTATTATATAAGTTATTTTGTATTTCTTGTCTTTTTATACCTTTATGGTGGTATATACACCATTCTTCTTCCATAGGTAGTACCCCTTGTGTAGATGCTCCAATTATTTGTTCATGGACTTTATTTTGCCATTTAATTTTGTGATTATTTTGTATAATTCTTGTTTGATAATCTGGCCAATTAACCCA
>TARA_R110001632_G_scaffold5640_1_pt1 | contig 14293 bp, 22 predicted proteins | sample TARA_R110001632 | Tara Oceans TARA_R110001632 (sample SAMEA4398266) | marine metagenome | biome: Polar Biome; feature: [SRF] surface water layer (ENVO:00010504); material: water (ENVO:00002006), including particulate matter (ENVO:01000060) such as... | depth 5 m
AGTCTTGCCCAACTCATAAGCACAACATCACTATGGATGAGGGTGAGTTTATTACTGTTTGCTTCCCTGTTTTTGATGAAGATGAAGAGGATAACAACTATGGCAAATAGACCACAAGATTGGGAAGTTATTGAACTATTTGACAGCACACATATGACTGTGCAACAGGTAGCAGATCGCTTTGGGCTTGACACTAAGGAAGTAAAGAAAATCTTAATGAGACAGCCAGAGTGGAATGACTAACGTAGGTTCTGCCTACACTAATTTTAGGAGAGATACAATATCACTACATCTAAGTAAACGTGACCGCTACGCTAGGCGTCCTGATAAAGTCTGGCGTAGCGTATGGCTAAAACAGATGCTATTACCTAAACAATACGATTCATTTGACAGGTACAGTATGTTTTGGTATAACAAAGATACAGCAACAAAGGAGATTAAAAATGACTAGGATCGAACCCAACATACTTCAAGCCACCTTTATCAAGGCACACTTGAAGATGGTGCAGGCAGGCTTTATGCCTAGCCGTAACGTCACTAAGACAGGCCTACTACAGAAGGCTGGTGCTATTACTGGTGTGAAGTACAAGAGAGGCCAGTACGAGACAGCTATATCTGACCTACAAGTAATTGTAGATGCGGCCTGTAGTAAGGAGGTAGAGTAATGCTTATTACAAAAAAGAGCCTTTTCACAGGCAGGGTAAACTCCCTAGAAATTGATGTCACCCAAGCAGACTTAGATGCTTGGGAAGACGGTATGTTAATACAAGATGCCATGCCTGACTTGACTGCTGATGAAAGAGAGTTCATTATGACAGGTAGTAATGGCAATGATTGGGACGCTATGTTTAATGCATATGATGCAGATGACTACAAAGAGAATGATACAACAGATTAGAAAATGATCATGAAAGGATCAACACAATGAAAAATAATCGTAAAACAGCTGGCCTCACAGTTAAAACAAAGACAGGCCGCATCTTTACTTGCTTTGCTATTATAGCTAACGATGTCACTGACTTAGCTGGCTTTAGATGTAACCTATTCAACATAGTAAAATTTAGGTATGCCAAACGTCAATATAAAAGCCGTGGATTTAAGATTGGTAGCGGCTCTTGCTTTAATCACTTACACTTAGGCAAGCGTTCGCTATACTTTGAAAAGAAATCAAACAAGTCTACTAGCCGTAGGCTACGGCACTTTGCTGGTTGATGACCTTAATAAAGTTGTGTGTGTGTCACACATCAAAACCCTAAAAGGATAAATACAATGGCTAATAACACTGATAAAACTCAATTAAAAACTACGTTAACTCGTGATGAAGTTTTAAAACTACTTGACGTATTCAATAAGTTTGACACTGGCATAGATAGCATCATAGAGTGTTTAGACGTAGACATTTCAACCCTGCGTGATTGGCGCGCAAAGACATATGAGTTGCGAGGGATGTTTAACTTTCGCCCTTCTATGGATGAGGATGGTACTCCGAATCATTGGACTCAAAAAGTACTACCTGACGATCCTACAGCATGGTTTCCTAAAGGGTAATGTGTTATGTGGCTGCACTTATTAGCGTAGGTGCAGCCTACACTAATTTAAAAGGATGATAGAAGATGACTAAGTATGACGTAGTTTATAATCTAGACAATCTTGTTGCTCTTCCAGACGAGAGGCGGCGTGTAATGGATGCCATTGAAGAGGCGCAATGGCAAGACGAATTTGAGCAGGATGATCAACTCAGTATTGAACTTGATTACATTAATCGTTGCATAGAGAAGGGGGACTTGTATGCGCCACTTTTTTAGTAAGTGTGCATACAGTATAATATTTACCTTTGTAGCCATTTTATTTCTATACAGTGGCGTAGGTAAGCTTTAATAAGGAAGATAAATAATGGAACTTCAAGATATATTCAACAAAGCACACAAGCATTTTGCCAGCATGGAAGAGCCTTCTATGAATACAGATGGTCAGTGTGCCTACCGTGGCAATAATAATAACATGTGTATTGTTGGCGCTTTTATACCTGATAGCTTGTACAAGCAGAGTTTAGAAGGTGACAGCTTAGACAATATGAAAGACAAGATTGTTGGAACCTTTAAAGAGGGTGAGTCTTTTCACAATACTAGAATTACAGAGGTGCTTGCATTAGCCTTCAGGCAGAAGAAATTGACTAACAATCAATACCTATTGCTTGCTAATCTACAGAATACGCACGATACATATGCTAATGATTTCAACGATGGCTACCGTCACGATACTGATAAACTCTCTTGGTATGAGTTCATCAAGCCAGAAATAGTAGAGTGTGCTATTGCCTTTGATTTAGAAATCTTGCCAGACAATCGCATTGTGTACGAGGATGTGGGATGATTAGTGCGGCATTGATGTGCCTTGCAATGAACGTCTACCATGAGGCCCGTAGTGAGCCTATGATTGGACAGTATGCTGTAGCGCATGTAGTAGTGAACAGAGTACAGTCTACTAGGTGGCCTAATGACATATGTTCTGTAGTACATCAGGGCTTGCATAAGGGTAAGCATAAATGTCAGTTTAGCTGGTACTGTGACGGTAAGTCAGATAAAGCACGTGAGGAGGTTGCATGGGCTAGGTCTCTTATTGTAGCTGACAATGTATTAAGAGGTACAGTGTCTGACATTACTAATCGTTCAACGCACTACCATGCACTGTATGTAAAACCCTATTGGAGAGAGGCGTTTGAGGCTACTTACACTTACGGCTCACATATGTTTTATAGATAAAGAAAGCGAGACATTATGAAAACTGTAGTTGATGAACTAAAGAGTACACAAACCCTACGCAAGGCCTGCGAATTTTATATGCGTACCCCTAAGTTTGCATCTATTAGTGGCAAGTCTCAAATAGACTATGAAAGAAACCTAAGTAAAGCTTGCTCTACCAAAGTACAGTCAGGTCGTATGCTGGGTAACATTAAGTTGAAAGATATAAGTTTCAAGCATGTTACACTTGCATACGACTTCTGGCTGGTTAATCATGGCATACGCAGTGCTAACTATATGGCTACATGCCTTAGTATTGTTATCAATACAGCGTTTAGACATGAGGCCATATTATCTAATCCTGTTTCACTTATAAAGCGTACTAAAAGTAAGCCTAGAAAAGTTAAGTGGACTACGCCTCAAGTTAAACTATTTATTGATACAGCTTATAGCGACTGGAGATGGCGTAGCATAGGTCTAATAGTGCATATGGCCTTTCATTGGGCGCAACGTATAGGAGATATGCGTACACTTGAATGGTCTAGCCTAGACCTAGTTAATAATACAATGGCGTTAGAGCAGAGTAAGCGAGGTACTGATGTATTTATTCCTATCCAAGGCGGGTTGATTGATGTTTTACGCCAGCAAGAAAAAGACTTTGGGTTCCAGCCCTATGTTGTACCTAGAGTAAATCCAAGAGCAGGGTCATACTCTCCCTATGATGATCATGAGATTTGTGGGCTAGTTAATGAAGTTAAAGAGGTAGCTGGTCTACCAAAGAACTTGACAGCAATGGATTTAAGGCGTACAGCTATTACTCAGATGGTAGAAAAAGGCCTAGATGCAGTAGGTATTATGCAGGTTAGTGGACATGCTAACCCGCAGAGTATTAAGCCTTACTTGGTAAACACCCTTACAGGTGCTACAACAGCACAGGCTTGCAGAGAGGATGAATTAATATGAATAGTGTTTACAAGTACATAGAAGACTTAGACCTGTCAGAGGGCGATACTTTGCGTTGTGACTGCCCTGACTGTGGCGGTAAGAATACTTTCACTGCTAATAAGGTGGGCGGGGCTGTACTCTATAACTGCTATAAACTAGGGTGCAAGATTTCAGGTATCCAAACAGTAGGCATGACTGCTGCTGACATTCAGGCTGTTATGCAAAACATACCTAAGCCTAAACCAAAGATAGAGGCTATGACAATTCCCTCTCATGTAATAATGAGTACAGACAATTCTTACTTTGTAGATTTTAGAGACAAGTGGGATTTGTGGGATCAGGGCTTGATGTTTGATCTTAAGGATAGTAGGGCAGTGTTTCCTATCTTTTATAAAGGTGTTCTGATTGATGCCATAGGCAGGGCTTTAAGGGGTGCTAATCCTAAATGGCTGAGGTACAGCGGTAAGGCTGATTACTTTATTGCAGGTACAGGCTCTACTATTGTAGTTGTTGAGGATGTTATCAGTGCCATCACGGTAGCTAAGCTAGGCTTCACAGGTATGGCAATACTGGGTACATCAATAAGTGATGCACATATGTCACAGTTAGAAAACTATAATAGCATTGTCGTAGCGTTAGACCCTGATGCTACACACAAGACCTTGAAGTATAGACAAGAGATAGAGTTATGGACAGGGGTACGTACTATAGCATTAAGGCTTGACGACGACATTAAATATCGTTTAGAGTCTGACATTGAAAGTCTTAAGGAATATTTATAATTATGGAAGGATATATATTATGTGGGCATTAGTATGGTTTCAAGCATTGACAGGGTTAGGGATTGAACACTTCCAGATAGGTTATTACGATACCTCTCAGAAATGTAATGAAGAATTGCAATCAGCCTTGGTTATGAAGACAAGCACAAACATTAAGATTGCTTGCCTATATTTGGGGGAAAAATAGAATGGACTACATCGTTTGTGAGCCTGATAAGCTTACTAACTCAATTATTAACGTAACACTGATAGACCACATGGGTACTGACTTGTCGGTAGTCAATGCAGCAAGGGTTAGCTTCAACAAGACAAGCAGCTGGGAGCTTACTGATTGGCGTGACAGTGATGACTACGCTAGAAAGAAGGTACTAAACGAGGGTGACACCAAGCTAATCAACTACCTAGCTCGGCATAAGCATATATCACCCTTTGGTCACTGCTTCGCATCCTTCCATGTCAAGGCTCCTGTGTTTGTCGCACGACAGTTGGTCAAGCACAAGTTCCTACGTTGGAATGAGATTAGTCGTAGGTATGTTAGTGATACCCCAGAGTTTTATGAGCCAGATGAGTGGCGTGGTAAAGCTGCTGATAAGAAACAAGGCAGCGGCACAGCGTTAGAAGACCAAGCTATACACATTGCTACAACACAACGTATTGTTTCTATGCTGTACGCAAGTCTGTTAGAGAGAGGTGTTTGTGAGGAACAAGCAAGAATGATATTGCCACTTAACCATATGACTGAGTGGTACTGGTCAGGTAGCCTTGATGCCTTAGCTGACATGTGTAACCTTAGATGTGCAGGTGACTCACAGCTAGAGACTAGGTTAGTAGCAAATCAAATATGTAACAGTATGAAAGAACTGTTTCCTGTATCATGGTTTGCATTAAGAAGGGAGAATCGAGTATATGATGGAATTATCACTAATTAGAACCCTATACGATCTGGAGTTCTACGAAGAGCATAAGGGTAAAAAACTCTCCAAGCTTTTCACTAAAGATACACGTAAAATAAAGCAGGTACTAGACAATGCAATGGAGAAGTATGAGCGCAATATCTCTACGGCAGAGTTAGAAGCTTTATTCTTTTCTGAGTACAATACGCTGACAACAGCAAACAAAGTTCTATATGAAGGCCTATTTGCTAAACTAAGAAAAGAACAGCCTATGTCTAGTTCTGTAGCAGGTGACGTTCTTTCTCGTATGTTTCAGCAATGGTTAGGGGAGGAGATAGCTAAGGTAGGTTTTGACTACGTTAACGGTAAGCTTACAACTTTAGAACCTCTACGACAGATTCTAGATACGCATGAGGATGACTTCATGCCCAATACAAGTCCAGAGTGGGCTGATATTGGTATTGATACAATTCTTGAGGCAAGTAACACACAGTCTCAGTGGAAGTGGAACATCCCTAGCTTGGCTGGACAGATTCAGGGTATCAGCGGTGGTCACTTCATTATTGTAGGTGCTAGGCCTAACATAGGTAAAACAAGCTTCCATGCATCTACTATTGCAGCCCCTAAAGGTTTTGCTGAGCAAGGTGCTAAGTGTATGGTTCTGTGTAATGAGGAGGAGTATATTCGTGTAGCTGAGCGGTATTTATGTGCTGCGTCTAGTATGGATACGGATGAGATTAAATCTAACTATGCTTTGGCTGCTGCACGTTACAAGAAGGTGCGTAATAATATTTGTATGTATGATAGTACTGGAAAAGATTTAGATTGGGTAGAAAGCGTTATTAAGCATAGTAAGCCAGACTTAGTAGTGCTTGATATGGGGGACAAGTTTGCCGTAAAGAGTAGTGATAAGTCAGACGTATACCTTAAGGCGGCTGCTATCCACGCACGTAACATTGCCAAGAAGTATAAGTGCGCTATTATATGGATGAGTCAGCTATCAGCAGATGCACAAGACAAAGTATATCTTGATCAGTCTATGTTAGAAGGTAGTAAGACGGGTAAGGCAGCAGAGGCAGACCTCATGTTGTTGATTGCGAAAAATCAAGTTACGGAAGGTAATGATGATGATACGCAACGACACATCAACGTAGCTAAGAATAAACTAAAAGGTGGATGGCATGGTGTTGTCCATTGTGAATTAGATGGTGGCAGGTCTCAGTACCTAGCCTAGAAAGGAACCCTATGCGGTTTGTATTAGACGTAGAGAATACTACTAAGAAGAGGGGTGGCAAGTTGTTCCTAGACCCTTGGGAGCCTGAGAACCACTTAGTTAATGTGGGCGTACGTGATGTAGACGATGGTACAGAGACTTTGACTTTTGACTTACAGCACAAAGAATACGTAGATCAGTCTGGTATTGAATCTAAACGTATACAGAAAGTACTTGATCACACTACCCTTCTAATCATGCACAACGCACAGCATGACTTGGCTTGGTTGTGGGAGTGCGGCTTTAAGTATGACGGTGCAATATGGGACACTATGCTGGCTGAGAGTATTTTACTTAGGGGTAACAACCTAGAGATTACGCCTAGTGGTGTAGCCAAGAAAATCTCTTTGTCTCTAGGCAACACAGCTATACGAAGAAATTTATACTTTCAAAAGGATGACACACTTAAGCGTTACTTTAAGCAAGGCTATAACACAGATGAGATACCCTTATCTGAATTAACCTTTTATCTTGAGGCTGACTGTAACACTACTACGGCACTCTTTCATGAGCAGGAAAAAGACTTCTCTCAGCAGGACTCTCTTAGCTTAATTAGAGTTAGGGATACGACCTTTGAGGTGTGTAAGCTTTTAACACGCATGAAGCAGTCTGGTATGAAGGTAGATCGTACAGCACTAGATGCAGTACGTAAGGAGTATGAAGAAGAGCGGGGTGCTATTCAGTCACGCCTACAGATGCAGGTACGAGAAGTTATGGGTGACACACCTGTCAACCTTAATAGCCCAGAGCAAATGTCTCAGGTTATATTTAGTCGTAAGCCTCACTCAAAGGATGAATGGCCTAACTTGTTTGACAATTGTAAGAGCCTGAGTGTTTTGAAATCTATAATCAATGCTAACAGCAACCCTCTGTATCGCACTGAGGCCTTCACTTGCCCTACCTGTGAGGGGAGTTCAGAAACATATAAAGTAAAGAAGGATGGGTCTAGGTATTCCAAGGCTAACAAATGTAAAGACTGTGATGCCAGAGGGTATCAACTTAGGAAACAATCTCGTATGGCTGGGTTTGGGTTCTTCCCTCCTAATGCTTCTTGGGTTAGTGCTAGTGGTTTCTCTACAGGGAAAGATATACTTGATACACTAAGAGCTACAGCAATAGACAACAAGATGGATGTAGCTGTAAAGTTCCTAGGCGACTTAAAACGTTTGAATGCTGTGTCAAGCTATTTGTCAAGCTTTGTTGAAGGTATTGATACTTACACTAAGCAAGATGGTTTACTACATGTGTCTTTAACGCAACACATAACGTCTACTGGGCGCTTCTCAGGGCGAGAACCTAATATGCAGAACATGCCACGTGGGGGTACGTTCCCAGTTAAGCGGGTGTTCGTAAGCCGTTGGAGCGGTGGGAAAATATGTGAGGCAGACTTTGCTCAATTAGAATTTCGTATCGCAGCCTTCTTATCACAAGATCGTGTTGCTATGGAAGAAATAGATACAGGCTTTGATGTACACGCTTATACCTCAAAAGTTATATCTGATGCAGGGCAACCTACTACTAGACAAGAGGCAAAAGCTCATACATTCGCCCCTCTTTTTGGCGCTACAGGGCATGGCAGAACAAAGTCTGAAGCTGCTTACTACCACCACTTCCTTGATAAGTATAAGGGTATAAGCTCTTGGCATAAAAAGTTAGGAGATGAGGCTATACGCTTTCAAAAGATTACTGCTGTATCGGGTAGGCAGTACTCTTTTCCAAACACAGTTAGGCAATCAAATGGTAAGCCTACCAACTTTACTAGGATAAAAAATTACCCAGTGCAAGGGTTTGCAACTGGGGATGTTGTACCTGCAGTCTTACTTGAGATAGATAAGAGACTAAAGGACTTACAGTCGTGCTTAGTTAACAGCGTACACGACTCAGCGGTTATAGACATACACCCTAATGAAGAGAAGGAGGTTCTAAATGTTATTGATGATATCAATGCAAATCTAGGTGTAATTATAAACAAATACTATGGGGTAGAGATGAATGTACCCCTACTATTAGAAGCCAAAATGGGGCCGAATTGGCTTGACACTAAAGATGTTTAGTGGTACAACTACGGTTCATATTAAGCTCGAAAGGATATATAATGAGCAACGAATTAACTACTAGTTTTGCGGATGATGACTTTGCGTCAGCTATGGGTTTCTCTACTGAAGAGACTTCAAGGTCTGGCCCAAGCCTCCCTCGTCTGTCTCAGATGCAGTCACCTATTATGGTTGAGGGACTTGATGCGGATGGGGAATTAGAGGAAAAGGTTGTAGTACCTTTAGGGGCCTTTAAGCTTAAAGATGCCTCTGGTAATGAGGTCTACACCCGCAGCGTCGTTTTACGCCTGTTTGCCCAGCGCCAACAGTGGACGCAGTGGGATGGTGTTGCAGGGAAGATGAACAAGACTGTAATGGTTAATGTATTGAAGGGAGACCTTAAAGATACGCAAGGGACATTTAATAACGGACGCCCCAGCAAATATTTCAAAGATTGGAATACAGTAGACGCAGACACTCAGTCTCTAATTCGTAGTATCAAGAATACTAAAATATTGTTTGGTAAAGTTACACTAGGTAAGACAATAGATGCAGCAGGTAACGATGTAAAGGGTTACGAAGATGAGATTGATTTTGTCATGGATGTTAAGAATACTGCCAGTAAGAAGTCTATTGATGAAGCAATTAAAGGTATTAAGTCTAAGAAGCTTACACCTATTGAGCATACTATTAAGGTGTCTTCCAAGAAGGAGACAATGGCTACAGGTAATAAGTATGCCACTATTGTAGCTTCTCTTGGTAGTATTATGCGTATGAAAGAGGGTGATCAGGATACGCTACGATCTTTTGTTGACTACGTTGACTATGCTAATGACTACGTGTTGGGAGAATGGAAGAAACTTAACAAGCCAGACGTTGCTATTGATCCTAAGATACTAGATGCTATCGTACAGGTAGAAGAGATACCGTTTTAGTATGGAGTTAAATCATGCCGCTGAGCTTCCTATTAAGATGCTCATGCGAGATGCTACTCTAGGAAAGTCAGAGATGTCAGAGGCGGTGATGGATAATGTCGCCTCTGATGTTAAAGATGGCTTAGATAAGCAATTCAACGGAGGTCCAAGAGGTAAGTTTAAACTCAGGATGTCTAACATTGGAAGACCTAAATGCCAGCTATGGTTTGAAAAGAATAGGCCAGAAGAGAAGGAGCCGTTTCCTGATCAGTTTATGATGAACATGATGTTAGGTGACATAGTTGAAGCTGTGTTTAAAGGTATATTACGCACAGCAGGCGTAGACTTTACGGATAACAACTATGTCACTCTAGACCTAGGGGGTGGCAGGCGACCCATCAAAGGTGAGTATGATCTTATCATGGATGGTAGGGTTGATGATGTTAAGTCTGCATCAGACTACTCTTATAATCACAAGTTTGTTAACCTTGAGACCTTGCAGGATAATGACCCCTTTGGTTACGTAGCGCAGCTTGTAGGCTATGCTACAGCAGCAGGTAAGAAAGTAGGAGGGTGGTGGGTAGTCAACAAAGCTAACGGACAACACAAGTACGTTTCCGCAAAGCACGTAGACGTTGAAGCAACCCTAGATAAGGTAAGGGAAACCTATGACTACTTAGAAAATGATGAACCACTAAAGCGTCACTATACAGATGTACCAGAGACATACCGTAAGAAGACTACAGGTAACAGAGTTTTATGCAGGGAGTGTGGTTTTTGTTCATTCAAGAAGGCTTGTTGGCCTGACTATCAAGACCTTCCATCTAGGACATACCAAGGTAAAAAGACACCACCTACGGTAGCTTATACCCAATTAAATACAGAGGATTATATATGACCAAGATTACGCTAGACGATATTGAATATGATTCGGAAGACTTTTCAAAAGATCAAGCTGCAACGTTGCAGGAAATCCAATATAACGGAAATGTAAAGAGGCAATTAGAGTATCAGCTTCATAGCGTAGTTACCGTTGGTGGCATATTGGTGGAACGTCTTAAAGAGTTATTAGTTGATGCCAAAGATACCTAAGAAGCGGTATCACGCTAAAGCTAAGTATAGGAGCGGTCTTGAAAAGAGTACCGCTCTTTTGCTTGCTGAGTGTCAGAAGGCTGTACGCTACGAGCAGCTAAAGATAGAGTGGGAAGACTTACGCTATCGCACTTACACCCCAGACTTCCAGCTGGATAACGGTATACTAATTGAGACCAAGGGGATATTTGATTCTGAAGATAGAAATAAGCATATACAAGTACGATCTCAGCACCCTGAGTTAGACATTAGGTTTGTGTTTAGTAACGCTAAGGGTAAGCTATATAAAGGCTCTAAGACTACTTATGGGTCTTGGTGTGAAAAGAATAATTTCTTATATTCCAATAGGTTAATACCTAGTTCTTGGTTGACAGAGAAGGGAAGATGTGTTATGCAAGAGGTCATACAACTAAAGACACAAAGGAGAAGTTCATGACTTATGATGTAGGTGTTGAAGATATTGCTTTATTAATAAGACCTCTAGGTAATGGGCGCATTGAAACGTGTATATACAAAGACCCTGATAACATTCTTGATGAAGAAGAATTAGAAACAGCTTTTCATATTGCAGTTAGTATGAGTGCTTTTTTTGAGTTGCTTGCAGATGACGATGATTCTGATATTATAACTGAGCTACTAAAGAGTAGGTTAGAGAAGAAGATGAAAGAGATTCTTGATACTGAGACAGATGAAGACACAGATAAAGTCGAAGACTTATACACCGCTGAAGGTAATGTAATACGTATAAATAAGTTTACTAAAACAGAAGGGACTTGTTAGGTATGAATGATATTATGGTAGATCATCCACCACACTACAACTCAGCCTCTATTGAATGCATAGATGCAATGAGAGCTATGTCACTGGGTTCATACGTTGAACCTCATGATGCTTATTGTTGGCAAAATGCTTTCAAGTATCTATGGCGTTGGCCCTATAAAAATGGCGTAGAAGATTTGAAGAAGGCTCGTTGGTATATAGACCGACTTATTGAGGAGTTAGAATCTGATGGCGAGTAAAAAGTTTAGGGCTACTTTTGTACTTGATGTAGATGAAGAAAATAATATATTGTCATCTCATGATATTTATCACAACGAAGACATTAAAGATTTAATTGAAAAACTAGTCTTTGATATAGATGATGTAAAAGTCTGCTGTATAAACATAAGGGAACACGAATGATTACTAAAGTCGATATAGACGCATTCAAAGTTTACAATCAGACTCCTCTGGAAATGGTTAGAGACTTTGCAAGTGCAATGGGCCACCCCTTAGATGACAAATATGATCAAAATACTAAACTTAAAAAGCTTCGCCGCACTCTTATAGAAGAAGAGTACAACGAGTTATGGGATGCGGATTTACCTGTAGATATTTTAAAAGAGATGGCTGATCTTGTATACGTTATCTTTGGTCAGGCTGCTTCATTTGGCTGGGACTTGGATGAGGCTTTAAGGCGTGTACATGAGTCTAACATGTCTAAACTAGATAACCAAGGTAAGCCATTTAAGCGGCCTGATGGAAAAGTCCTAAAGGGACAAAATTACAAGAAGCCTGATTTAACAAATCTTGTATAGAGGAATAGATATGCAAAATAATTACCTACCAACAGACTACCAGATTTTCATTGCTACCAGCAGGTACGCACGTTGGCTTGACAAGGAGCTTAGACGGGAGACATGGGGGGAGACAGTTGCACGTTATATAGAGAACGTTATTAAACCTACTGTTAAAGATAAAAAAACTATAGACGAAATCCGTGATAGTATTCTTAACTTGGGTGTTATGCCCTCTATGAGATCACTTATGACTGCAGGTAAAGCAGCATCGCGTGACAATACCTGCATGTATAACTGTAGTTACTTACCTGTAGACGATCCTAAATCATTTGATGAAGCTATGTTTATCCTTCTCTGTGGGACGGGTGTCGGATTCAGCGTTGAGCGACAGTTCATCAGTAAGCTTCCAGATGTGCCAAAGCTCTTTGAGAGCGAGACTACTGTAGTCATCAGGGACAGTAAGGAGGGTTGGGCTAAGGGTCTTCGTCAAGTGTTGGCACTCCTGTGGGCTGGTGAAATTCCTAAGTGGGATACAAGTAAGGTTCGCCCTGCAGGGGCAAGACTTAAAACATTTGGTGGTAGAGCCTCTGGTCCTGCACCTCTAGTTGATCTGTTTAACTTTGCAATCACTACATTTAGAGGTGCTTCAGGGCGTAAGCTGTCTAGTATTGAATGTCATGACCTTATGTGTAAGATTGGTGAGGTAGTCGTGGTAGGTGGAGTTCGGCGTTCAGCTATGATCAGTTTGTCAAATTTGTCTGATGATCGTATGCGTCATGCTAAGTCAGGTAACTGGTGGGAAAATGCAGGACACCGTGCGTTAGCTAATAACTCTGTATCATATAGTGAGAAGCCTGACAGTATGGCATTCATGCGTGAGTGGACATCCTTAATGGAGAGTGGCAGTGGTGAACGAGGTATCTTTAATCGTCAAGCCAGTATAAAGCAAGCAGCTAAGAATGGTAGGCGTGATGCTAATTACGAGTTTGGGACAAATCCTTGCAGCGAGATAATATTACGACCAAACGAATTTTGTAATTTATCTGAGGTAGTTATACGTGCTACAGATGGCGTAGAGGACATTGCAAATAAAGTTCGTATTGCAACTATTTTAGGTACAATACAATCTAATTTTACAAACTTTCCTTACTTACGCAAGGTATGGAATACTAATACATCTGAAGAGCGTTTGCTTGGCGTATCCCTGACAGGTATAATGGACAACCCCGTGATGACCACAAGCAATAAAGGTCTTGCTGAAACATTGGAGTACTTAAAGAATGTTGCTATTACTACAAATGCTACTTGGGCTAAACGCCTTGGCATCCCTGTGTCTGCTGCTATTACATGCGTCAAGCCAAGTGGAACGGTATCACAACTGGTCAACTCCAGTTCTGGGATACATGCTCGTCACAGCCCCTATTACATTCGTACTGTACGTGCTGATAACAACGACCCCCTAACGCAGTTTATGAAAGATCAGGGAATCCCTAGCGCACCTGATATAACGAAGCCTGACGCTACAACAGTGTTTAGTTTCCCTGTAAAGTCTCCTGATGCAGCCGTACATACTGCTGATATGACTGCACTTGAGCAGCTAGAGATGTGGCTAATGTACCAAAGATTTTGGTGTGAGCATAAGCCTTCCGTAACTATAAATGTTAAGTCTGACGAATGGTTTGAAGTAGGAGCCTTTGTTTATAAAAACTTTGATGAAATGTCAGGCGTATCTTTCCTACCATTCAATGAGCATACTTATCAACAGGCCCCTTATCAAGATTGTAGCAAAACAGATTACAATACTCTACAATCTGTTATGCCTTCTAAAATTGATTGGTCTAAACTCTCAGAGTATGAGAAAGAAGACAATACATCGGGTATGCAAACTATGGCATGTACTGGAGATATCTGCGAGATGGTAGATATTACATAACAAATATGTGAGGCTTTTATGCAATTAAATTTGTTTAATAATCTACCTGCAGAGGGTGACTCTAAAGTTTGCGCTAAGTGCCAAGAGTTAAAACCTATGGCTTCTTATCGTTTATACAGGAGAGCAAC
>TARA_R110001632_G_scaffold162530_2_pt1 | contig 14287 bp, 16 predicted proteins | sample TARA_R110001632 | Tara Oceans TARA_R110001632 (sample SAMEA4398266) | marine metagenome | biome: Polar Biome; feature: [SRF] surface water layer (ENVO:00010504); material: water (ENVO:00002006), including particulate matter (ENVO:01000060) such as... | depth 5 m
TATCGTCTTAGAGAGCCTAAAAACCCCCTTATTTCAAGTGAATACGATTACACAGCAGATGTAGTTTGGTTAAAAGCTTTAAACCTATCTAATGATATGGCTAAGAATATAGTCTATTTGAAATACGAATATGGGTTAAAAATAAGGGAAATAGCTAAAATTAAGGGTGTTAGCACTAGGTATGTACATAAAGTCTTAGCTAAAACCTTAAAAGATTTAAAAGATAGTTTGTAAAATAGGTTCACATAGTGGTAGTTTATACTATTTAATACTGTAATACTATTCACAAAATCATAGATTTGGGTATATTCGATTTTTTCAGCAAGAACAAAGACTCTAAGGAATTAGAGCAAAGAAGTGTTTACGGTAATACCATCATAGGTAATGCTTTCGGTAACTCTAGTGGTGAGGTCGTTACAAAAGACCAAGCTCTAAGAGTAGCTGCCGTATGGTCTTGTGTGAGGGTTCTATCGGAAACTATAGCTTCCCTTCCTATATCTCAATATGAGAAAGATTTTAATGGTAATAAAACTGTAAAGAAGGATAGTCCGTTAAACTTCTTAGTAGGAGAGCAACCTTCGCCTTTATTTAATTCATTTATGTTCTTTGAGCGTATGCTCGTAGACCTTAGTATGGAGGGTAATTTTTATGCCTATATAGAGAGAGATAATGGTGGTTTCCCTATAGGGCTTCATCCTATCGAATGTAATGATGTTGATATTTATACTTCACCGAAAGGAAGGGAAGTTTATTATGTAATAAACGAGAATGATTCTAATAACATCTACCCTTATGTGGGTCGAGTTAAAGGAATCGATATGCTTCACATCAAAGGTTTATCCTTCGATGGTATTCAAGGTAAAGCTCCTATTGAAGTAGCAGCAGAAACTTTAGGTATAGCAATCGCTTTAGACAAACACGCTGGTTCTTTCTTTAAGAACGGAGCAAACGTAGGAGGAATCCTTAAACACCCAGGAACGCTTAAACCTGAAACAGCTAAACGACTTAGAGAATCTTGGTCGAGTAATTACGCTGGTACTAATAACACAGGTAAGACAGCTATTCTTGAAGAAGGAATGGAGTTTCAAGCTCGTTCTATACCAAACAATCAAGCACAATTTATCGAATCTAGGGAATATCAAATATCTGACATTTGTCGTATATTCAGAGTTCCTAATCACCTCGTGAACGACTTATCTAACGCAACTTACTCAAACATAGAGGCACAGCAAATAGATTTCGTTGTTCACACTATAACACCTTGGATTAAGCGTATCGAGTCTGAATTGAACGCTAAACTAATCCCTTTTAAGAAAAGAGGTGTAGAGTACTTTAAGTTCAATCTTAACGCTATACTTAGAGGGGATTCTAAAGCTAGAGCAGATTATTACAGAACCTTAGTTAATATCGGAGTTATGTCGCCTGATGAAGTTCGTTCATTAGAGGATTTAAACGCTATCGGTGGTGCTTCTGAATCTTACTATATGCAATCTAATATGATGCCGATAGATAGATTAGGTGAAGGTACATCTAGAGCTGATATTGATAATAAAAAACCTATCGAAGATGACAAAGATAAACAAGAATAATAAAGAAATTAGAGTTTACTCTACTGACTGCGAGGTTCGTATGGACGAAAGTTCAGATGAAATTAGAGTTAGTGGGTACGCTTCACTATTTGAGCACGAAAGCAGAGATTTAGGTTTTTACGAAACTATTTCTCGTGGAGCTTTTGATGGTCGCTTAGATGATAATGTAATCTTAACATACAACCACGATATGAACGCTATCTTAGATAGGAATCAAGGTGGTACTCTTAAATTAACAATAGATGAGAGAGGGTTAAGATACGATGGTACGTTACCAAATACTTCTACAGGTAAAGATGTCGCTGAACTTATGCGTAGAGGTTTACTTTATGAATCATCATTTGCTTTTACAGTAGACGAAGATGATTGGAGTAAAGAAGGTGATGTACATAAAAGAAGCATAACAAAAATCGGTAGATTATTTGATGTTTCTATAGTGGGTGTTGGTGCTTATGCTAACACAGATGTAGCTTTACGTTCACTAGACCAACTTAAACAAGTTGAGGTAGACGAGTTAAAGGCTATTAGCGATAAAAGTGAAGAAACACTTAGAAAAATCAATTATTTGCAAAACGAATTAAAACTAAAAAGTAAATTTTAAAAGATGAAAAACTCTGTAGAATTACGTCAAGAACGTGCTGGTTTAATTACGGAATCTAATGTTATGTTAGAATCTTGTAAAACCGAAGTCCGTGACTTTACCGAAACTGAACAAGTTTCATACGATGAGAAAATGAACCTTATCGATAAATTAAAAAAAGACATCGACACGGTTGAACGTCAAGAGTCTTTGAATGCTGAAATTGCATCAAAAACCCCTAAAGTAGAAGTTATGAAAGAAAACAATAAGTCATCTGAAGTAAGAGGCTATTCCCTATTTAAAGCTATATCAGGCTTAATGAACAACAACTTAGATGGTCTTGAGAAAGAACTTCACGATGAGGCTGTTGAAGAAGCTAGAGCAGCTGGTCGTACAATCAACGGATTAGGTATTCCTTCTCGTTTATTGGAAAGCCGTGATTCTGTAAACCAAACAGGAACTCCTGGTTCTGCTATTGCTCCAACGGTAGTAATGGGTTACCAAGATGCTTTAAGAGAAGCTTCTGTATTCAATCAAGTAGGTGCGAATATGCTTACAGGTCTTTCTGCTGATACTCGTTTACCAATTACAGGAAAACAATCTGTAGCTTGGGAAGGTGAAATTGATGCGGCTGCTGATGGTGGTGTTAACTTCGGTAAATTAGATTTAAGTCCGTTAAGATTATCTTCTTACGTTGATATTTCTAAGCAACTTTTAATGCAAAACGGAATGGGAGCTCAACAAGCTATCGTTGCTGACTTAGGTCGTGCTGCTGGTGCAAAGATTGATGCTGCAATGTTCGCTGCTGCCGATGTAACTTCTGCTCCTGGAGCGATTGCAGGTACAACAGGTGTACTTACTATTACTGAGGCTGCTTCTTACGCTGCTGATGCATCTATTTACGATGACTTTATGTCTGCTGAATCTGCTTTAGCTGTAGGTGAAGGTTTACAAGGTAACTTAGCTTATGTAGCTAATCCTGTTCTTATGAAGGATTTGAAGCGTTCTGCTCAAGTTGCTGCCGTAACTGCTGGAGTTCAAGGAAACTTAGTTAATGGTTATCCAACTTTCTACTCTAACGGAGTTACTAAGGCTGCTGGTTCTGCTGATTTCTTATTCGGAGATTTCTCTAAATTGTATATCGGAATGTTCGGTGGACTAGATATTACTGTAGACCCTTATAGTAAAGCTATCAACGGTGAAGTTAGATTAATTGTAAACCAATATATCGATTGGGGTGTAACTCAACCAGGTGCATTCGTTAAAGCAACTTCTTTAACAGCGTAATAATCAAATAATATACGGAGGGGTTCTATAAAACGAGCCTCTCCTATTATTAATTACACCTACTCATAATTAACTCTATGTATCTGAATCCAAATACACATACTCAAGGTGATTTATCTTTAATAGATAACCCAGCTACTCAGGTAGTATCGGTTACTGATATTAAAGCTCATCTTCGTATAGATACATCCGATGAAGATTCTTTATTGGGAGTCTATATTGATGCAGCAACAGAAATGGCTGAACACTATTGTAATCGCCATTTTATTACACACGAATACAGATTGTATTTTAACGATGTAACAAGTTCAGCTTCATTAATTTACCCTGATTGTGTTTTAAAAAACAACGGAGGTCAAACTTGTGTTAATTGGATAGATGTAAATGGTGCGGCTCAAGGTAACAACGAAGCTTATATAGATTCTTATTCAAATCCATCATTAGTTTATTTAAGTAGTGATTTCTCAAGTCCTACATTAAAGGATAATTTAGCTAATGTGTTTTGGTACGAGTTTAAAACAGGGTTCGGTGATGCATCAACTGATGTTCCTGAAGCGATAAAACAAGCCATTAAATTAATAGTATCTGATATGTACTATTTCAGAGAAGATAGAAAACGAAAGTTCCCTATGGCTTCTGAGATATTATTACAACCTTATAAATGTTATCACTAGATGGCAGCGTTCATAAGCAAGATATTTGCAGGAGAGTTTAATCAAAGGGTTAAATTAAAGTCTTTAAATGCCACTCAAGACGCATTTGGAGGGATTTCATCGACTTACACAACTCATACTACTATATGGGCTAATAAGAACGTAAAATCGCTTAGAGATGTTAAGGAGAAGTTTGAAGGTAACGAATTACAATCTTATTCTCGATTCGTCTATACTATTAGGTATTCTTCAGAAACGAAGGTGATACAATCTAATTGGATAATAGAGGAAGTTAGTACAGGAGAAACTTACGATATTTTAGGATATGTAATTGACCCTAGAAAAGAGTTTATAGAGATATTTGTAAACCAAGATTTACCAACAGAGTCACCTATATGATATGACTAAATTTAGCAAGGGTAATTTAATAAAAGTAGAAGGACTTAAACAGGTTCGTAGGTCTTTAAAAAGGCTTGGAGAAACTAATAAATCCTCTCGTGCTTTAATAAACAAAGCCCTAAGACCAGCAGCCCAAAAAGCAGTAAAGTCTTTAAGAGCTAAATATAAGTATAGGACTAAGAATATAATACCAGGTCAAAGGTACGATGCTGCTACTAAGATGAAAAAAGTAGGAAAATCTATTGCTCAATCTATAGGTGTTATAACCCCTAGGAGAGCTAGAAATCCTGGTTTATTTGTAGGTACTAGAATGAAGAACTTAAACCCAACTTGGGTGAAAGGAAAGGTAAGTAAAAACCTACCTGCTATGTTACTTCAAGGAACTAAAGAAAGGTTTCATAAAAGTGGAAAATCAGTTGGTAGGGTAGAACCTCAAACTAACTTCTACGATGAAGTAATACAACAAAAAGGTGCCGACATATCAGCTACAGCTCAAAGGGATGTAATGAAGATGTTAGACAAGATGATTAAACAAGCTGGATTTAAATAAGGTATGTTTCAAGCAATAGGAAAAGAGATTATAACGAAGCTAAATGCTTCAACCAACTTTGTCGCTGCCAATGGTAGTAATAAGGTTTTTCCTGTGATTATACCACAAGGGGTTCAATACCCATCAACTACATTCGAGATAATGAATGTTAGTAATTTTTTAAGTAAAGGTAACTCATTAAACTCGTGCGATGTTTCAATTCGTATCGCTTGTTTTGCAGATAGTTACTTAACGACATACAATCAAGCTAAAGCAACTGTAGAAGCTTTGGATTTGGTTGCTGTGACATACACAGAAGATGGCATTTCTTATACAGCAAAATTTAGGTTTGAAACCCTAGACGATGAATACTTTAAGAGTGCCGAGAAATTCTACAAGAACATAATTTTCAACTGTCTAATAATTAAAAACTAAATAAAATGGCAATTCAAAACGCAACAGCAGTAACATTATCCGTAGCAGGCGAGGTTATGGCACACGCAACTTCAGCATCTTTATCTATAAGTATGGATTTAAGAGATTCAACTACTAAGTCTAGTGCTGGTTGGTCAGAGTCGCTTGGAGGATTAAAGTCTTGGGAAATGAGTGGAGATGCTTTTGTTGATTTAACAGCAACAGATGCTTCTATGGCTGATTGTTTCGACTTACTAATAGCTGGGGCAGCAGTAGCAGCAGTATTCACTATTGATACAGAAACCTATACAGGACAAGCTTTAATTACAAGTGTATCAGCAGACGCAGGTGTAGAAGAAAACACTTCTTTCTCTGTTTCTCTTACAGGTACAGCAGCTTTAGTTAAAGCATAGTAGTAGTAACAAATAAAAGGTAGATAGGATTATGAAAAAGGTAGAGTTAGGTGGTCAAGAGCGACCAATCAGATTTAGTTACTTGTGCTTAAAAGCCATTTGTAACAAGCTAGGATTGAAGCTAAATGAGTTAAATTTATTAGGTTCTGAGATAGACCACATTGGTGTTATCGCTTACTTCGGATTAAAATACGGAGCTAAGAAAGAAGGTAAGAAATTTGCTTATAAAATAGTTGACATCGAAGAGTGGCTTGACAACGAAGATTTCTCTAAGATTAATGAGATATTTGAAGCTTTCCAACTAGACCAACCCCAAGACGAGGGAAAGTAGTAGAGGGAGAGGAAGTAGACTCTGAAGGTGGTGATATAAATTGGGATAAACTTGAAGAAATTGGTTTAGGAATGTTGGGGTTATCTTACGAAGAATTGTACGGATTAACCCCTCGTTCTTTTAACAACAAACTTAAAGGATTCAACAACCACCAAGAACAACAAAATCAAAACGGCTGGGAGCAAACTAGAACCTTAATGATGAGCGTTTTAATGCCACACACTAAGAAGAAGTTAAAAGCAACAGATGTTTTACCTCTCCCTTGGGATAATAAGCCTAAAAAGAAAATTAAACGAGCTTCAAAAGAGCAAATTGCTAAAGATGTCGCTCGGCATAAAAAAATACTACTTAAAAACAAAAAGTAATGGGCTCGATTAAAACCATATCGATAATTGTAGCAGCCAACATTAAAGGGCTTGAGGCTGGAATGGGTAAGGCTAATAAGTCTTTAGCTAAATTCGCTTCTAACGCTGTTAGAGTAGGCTCTATGATGTCTTTTGGTGTTACAGCTCCTCTTGTAGCTTTAGGTAAATCAGCCTTTGATACGTTCTCTAAGTTTGAGAATGGAATGATGAAAGTCAAAACCGTTACAGGAGCTTCGGTTGGTGAGTTTAAAATGCTTACAGAAGAAGCTAAACGCCTTGGTGCTACTACTCAATTTACAGCATTACAAGTAGCCGACCTTCAATTAGTTCTTGGTCGTAAAGGATTCGACCCTACTGCTATTAAGAATATGGAGCAATCTATATTGGACTTAGCTTTAGCTACAGGAGAGGATTTATCTATGGCTGCCGAGGTTACAGCAGCTTCCATAAACGCTTTTCAGTTAAAATCAAGCGACGCAGCTAGTGTGACAAATACACTTGCTTCCGCAGCAGCAAACTCATCAATACAACTTAGTACATTTAGTACGGCTTTTGGTCACGCAGGTGCATCAGCTAACGCTGTAGGAGTAGAGTTAGAGGAACTATCAGCGATGATGGGCGTTTTAATGGATAATGGTATTAAAGCTTCTAAAGCAGGTACAGGACTCCGTAAGATATTCTCAAAACTTCACCAAGAAGGTAGGAGTTTTACGGAAGTTTTAGATTTAGCCACTCAAGGTGAGTTAGGGTTAGAAAAAGCTATGAAAATAGCTGGGCTTACATCGGGTGGTCAACTACTTATCCTAGCTAAAAATAAAGATAAAGTAAAAGAACTTACTAACGAGTACAAGACTAACACAACTCGTTTAGATGAAATGGCTGAAGCGATGGGTAATACCGCCCACGCTAAAGTCTTGAAAATGGAGTCTGCTATTACATCAATGAAGATGGAAATGGGTGCTTTGATTTCTGACGCTATATTACCTATTATAAAATATGTAACTGAATTAGCTCAAAGTTTCTCGCATTTAGATAAGTCTACTCAGAAAATGATTCTTAATATAGCTGCTATTGCTGCTGTAATCGCACCTGTATTAATAATAATAGGTCTACTTTCTTCTTTAGCAGCCATATTATCAGGGTCAGTAGCTTTAGCTATAGCAGGTATAGGAGCTGCCATCTATTTAGTTATAAATATAATAGATAGATTTGTTCGTTTGTTTTCGGCTGTAGGTCAAGCCATAGGTGATAATATTGAGGTTATTGCTGAGAGAATGTCTAACTTCGCTTCAAAGGTTAAAAACTTCTTTATTAAAGCTTTCACCGAGGCTGTCGCATTTATTGATAAATACGCTCAAAAAGTAGGTATTGATTGGTTTAAAGCAGATGGAGAACCTGTATTCGATGAGATAATACCTGACGACCAACTAAAGAAATTCGTAACTTGGAGTGATAGCGTAAAGAAATCAGAAAAAAGAATAGACGACTTAACGGCTTCTATGAAGGAGTGGATTAAAACTAAGCTCGGTATGGGTGGTGGTTCAGGCGTGAGTGCTGAAGAAGAATCTATGGATGCTATAATAAATTTAGCTAATATGGATTTCTCGTCATTGAGAGATTTTGAGGACTCTGAAGATGCTGAGATTATTATAACCCCTAAAATGAAGTTTGATAGCTTTATGTCTGACTTAGATGCTTCTTTAACTTCGGCTGCTAATGCCGTTTCTAAGTTTGCTGACAAATGGGGTGATTCTATTAATATGGGGTTAGATATAATTAACCAAGGTTTAGACAACCAAATGGTTAAGTTAGAAAATAACTACGCAAGAGATTCTGAACTTGTCGCTAATTCTTTAATGAATGAAGAAGATAAAGCAGATGCTCAGAAAGCTATTGACGATAAAATGGCTATAGATAAAGCCAAAATACTTCGGAAACAAGCTATAATGGCTAAAGCAGCAGCAATAATATCTGCTACAATTAACGGAGCAGAAGCAATAACTAAAGTAGCTGGTCAAGTAGGTATAGGAGCAATAGCAGCAGCACCAATGATGGCAGCTTTAGTAGGAGCTCAAATAGCTATGATAGCTTCAGCACCGATACCAGCATTCGCTCAAGGTGGGTTAGTTACAGGTGCTACAATGGGATTAGTTGGGGAAGGTAGAGGTACTACAATGAGTAATCCTGAAGTAATCGCACCTTTAGATAAACTTAAATCAATGCTAGGCGATTCAGGTGGTGGCGGAATGGTTATCCCTGATGTAAGAATAACAGGTGACGACTTATTAATTGTATTCGATAGAGCGAGTAGAAGAAAAGAAAGAAGATAAAGGATGGCTAGTTACGGAGTAATAAGAAGAACCATAATAAAGGGGCAAGCTGGAACGACTTGGTACGTTCACTTGTACAAGAAAGATTACACAGGAGTCCAAGTTCCTATGGAATTAAGTGGTGAAGGGTTTGATGTTAAATGGAGTGGGAGTGGTGGTACTCGTGACAGAAGGTTTATAAACTCAGAGTGCTCTCTTAACTTTATAGTTCAAAACGACGATGATGAATCTTTGTTGTACGATATATTTGAAAAGGGTGATAGAAATTACTTTGTAAGAATATATAAAAACCAAGAAAGAGATGATAAAATTTGGTGGTTCGGTTGGGTTAACCCTTCTTTTTCTACTATAGAAAACTCTCCTTTTCCTTATAAATCTAAAATATCCTCAACAGATTCGATAGGTACGTTTAAAAAACAACCTGACGCAGATTTAACTACAGCTCAATATAACGACACTTCTTGGGTAAACTATCACATTTACCAATTTGGTAAAACAATGGGGTTAATGCAAGATTGGTTGACTTCTTTCGTTGACAATAAGTATTTTGACTCAAACCAATCTAGTTACACTAACCCTTGGGTTATGACTGATCCTTCTTGGTCTATAACATCAGGTAAAGCCACGAGTACTTCTTCAGGTGGATATATGAGTCAAGGTGGAGTTTCTATAACGCAAGGTGAAACAATATCCCTTTCTTTTACTATTTTAGATAAAGTAAGCCCTGATTACGATATTAAGATGTCGTTGAGAACAGAATCTGACGCATACTTATTAGGAGGGTCTTACACTAGCATACCTAGTAATGGTATTTATGTATGGACAGGTGTGGCTGCTCAATCATCTACAGGAATCCGTTTTCGGACATCAACAGGTGGTACTGGGTATAGTATAACTAATGTTACTTTAATTAAAGGAACGTTTAATGAAGCACCTGTTCCCCTAAAACAAACGTTCTTTAAGACGAGTGTAGATTGGTGGAGAAATGGTGATACTGACCAAACGCAAGACCCTTTTTATCTATACAGAACAGGTAGAACTTTATTCAGAAAAGATGCTGAAAACTTCCCTTCTAAATATTCTAAATACGATGTTTTAGATGGTACTTTAAAAGTTTTCAACACGGTTGGAATATTGTCTGATGGTAGATATAATTTCATTCAACCTAATCAATACGCTGACAATACATCAGGCGATTTAAGTTTTCACTCATACGCAGAAGGCGATTATCCAAATCCAGAAGTTAATCCTTCAACAACACCTAACACAGAGAATCATTTATTAACTTTAGATGGTACTACGAACGCTAATAAAGGAGCTATTTTAGGTGGTTCTACTTTAACTTTCGAGCCTCCGTTTAAAGCAGTTTCGGCTACGTTCTTAAATAGTACAGCGTCTATATTTATACCTAACAATGTTGATTATACAAATTACACCTTTGTTGGTAACGTACAGCAAGACCTAGTATCGAATGGTACTTTAAATCTTGCTCTTAATTTTTGGCACGAAGAGAAATTATTAGCATCTGAAGTTACCCCAGGTTTAACTACAGGTTACGATTTGGCAAATAAGTCGTTTAAAACAGATTACACTTGGAATATAAAACTAACAGATGGTACTCAAACTAAATATTTAAAGCGTAACTCATCAGCACCTTGGTACTCTTGGGAAACAACTGAACCCAATAATCAAAGGTCAGTAGGATTTAATTCGGGTGGTATAACAAACCAAAACTCTGATGGTGGTGACGATGACCAATACCCTTGTAAAATAACTCATAACACAGGAGATACTTATTACAATGCAAGGAGTACTTCTCTTTTATGGACAAATGAAGTTCCTTTACCACCATTTACAGGCTCTATTTCACTTAAATTAACAGGTGTAAACACATACTATCAATGGTTTCCAAATTCAAGCACAGTAGGTAATTATTTCGGAACTTTCGCATCTTTCAATAATTCACTTTTAACTACAATAGTACACTCTAATACATACGATACTATTTCGAACTCATTATCTACTATTACGGATAATGAAAGTAACGCTCTAAACGAAGATTTACAGGGAGTTAGGTACACTTCAAGTAATGATGAAACAATTTCCGAAGAACTTTTTGACTTTAAAGAGCTAATTATAGGAAATACTGGGTCTGCTATAGATTCACCAACCAATCCAACTCAAGCTAATGTTCAGTATTTAGACTCAAGCAATAACGAAATTTCAGCTACAGGAGGATTTAGGAAGGGTAACTCAGGTAATTATTTCAACATAACTCAATTACTTTGTAACGAATTTTTATCCTTACAAACAGAGCCGTTAGAGATACTTCAAGCTGAAGTCTTTAGTCCTGATATATCGCCTTTAAAGCTATTAAAGTATTCTATTAATGATGATACTGATTTTAAGTATTACTCGTTCTTAGGTGGTTCTTTTGGAGCTCAAAGCGAAACAATGAAGGGTGAGTGGTTTAAGGCAGATTCGTCAGGTTCTATTACTGATAATGATGAACAAATCGAACCAAAAAGTCGCTCGTTATCAGACTCAAACGAAACTCAAGTAAATAGGTTAGGTGGTATAGAATCATCTTTAACTAAAGAGAACGCAATAGGTCTTTTAGTTTCTAACATTGACCCTGGTGTGAGTTTTGATAAGTTTAATATAGATGGGGTTAGTTTATGTAAAGTGTATGACAACCAAAAATTAATAATAAGAAACCCTTACAACGAAGAATATGTGATTGCTACAGTTAATGGAACGCAAGCATCAGGAGTTTCTTATATAAACATTGATGCTTCAGTTCCAAATATTGGATTCCCAATTGGCTCAACTCTATCCGTTTTAACTTACGATTTATCGAATGTAATTACAGGTGGTTCATCGACTGCATCACCTCAGACAGACAAGATATATATTACATCGGCTCAATACCAAGCTTTAGGTTCGTCTGCAATTACTTTAGTAAGTGCACAAGGTTCAGGTAAAGTTATTATACCTATATCGACTTATATTTATGCTCGTAGAACAACAACAGAAACGAGTAGTGTCGATTTATACATAGGAGATACAACTAGTACAAATTCAGGTAGTTACTATACTTATATTCGTGACTTTATGAATAACGAAACAGGTAGCCGAACCTACATAGCACCACCCTCTAAAGGAGAGATTGCTCAGGGTTCTTTAGCAAACAGACGATTACAATTATACTCAAATGGAACATTTAACGGAGATATTGAACTTACGGTTTATATAACTTATCAAATAATGGATGCTTAATAATGGATAAACACACAGTAGAAATGGGATTTGCTCAAGTTATGGCAATAGGATTAAGCCTATCTGATGTTGAGCAATGGTTAAGGATAACATCTTTAATAGTGGCAATATCATTTGGTATTTATAAATGGGTAGAGAAACTAACTAAAAAAGACAAGTAAAGGGTTGGTGAATTTTTAAGGTTTACTCCTACCTTTTCCCTTATTAATTCACTACCTTTACTAACATTAAATAAACAAACAATTATCATTATTATGCAAGAAATTATGAATTTTTTATTAGCTAACGGAGCTGAATTACTTTTAGCAATATTAGCTGTAGCAAGAATAGTAGTAAGGATAACACCTTCTATTACAGATAACAAGGTATTCGGTTACTTAGACGACTTGATTGCTTTCTTTATTAAGAACAACGATTCTAAAAAGAAATAATTAAGAGATGGCTGGTCTTATACCTAAGTTAGCGATTAAAGGGATATTATCTATCCTGCCTGAGATGTTCAAAGACAACAAAGGTAAGTGGTCGTCTAAGAGAACTGTATCAGGTGTATTAGCGATGGCTTCAGTAAGTCAAATAGATACAAGTGGAATCACTTGGCAAGTGCTCGTATTAGCTTTAATAGCTGTACTACCTCTGTGCTTTTTAGGAGGAGAAAAATGTAAGAAGTGTGAAGATAAAAATATAGTGATTAAAAACCCTTTTAAAAAGTAAGAAACTATGGGATTCGTACCAACTAACAAAGTAACATACCAGGCAATCAAATCAGTAGATGTGACCCCTGATGACAGCCAAGATTTAGCTATAATAGGAGCTATTATTTTCGTAGGAACTGGTGGTAATTTAGAGGTTACAACCGTATCAGGTGATACTGTTATCTACAAGAACCTACCTGACGCTTACACTTTACCTGTCCAAGTAAGGAGAGTTAAAGCAACTAACACAACAGCAACAGACATAATCGCTCAATACTAACCAATTCTAAAAACGATAACAGGTTATGTATATAAGTTTAACAAATACAATCGGTGCGATTCGGACTGCAATCGGCATCGTAAGAAAGAACCTCCAACTATGGCTCGACTTTAATAAGAGCGAGGTTATAGGGAGTGAGGAAGTGGTTAATGGTGATTTTAGTGATGGATTGACCGATTGGGGTTACGCTAATGCTTCCTTAAATTTAGAGGGGGTAGAGATAAATAATATAGGGTTAAGTAACGCTAATACTTATGTTTTGCAGGATAATGTAGGCGTTTTAGGTAATTGGTATAAACTGAATTATGATGTTTTAGAAACCAATGGTGAAATATTAACTCTTGAACAAGGTTCAAACATTAATTTAGAAACATCTACAATAGGTTTAGGTAGGGTTGTTTATTTTAAATGGGATAGAGCTGATGCTAAAATTATCATAAAAAGAGTTAGTGCTGAAACTAAGGTTACAATCTCCAACATCTCCGTAAAAGAAGTAACCCAATTCGTTAAAGACAAAAGCCCTAACACGAACAACGCTAAGTTATTCACAGGGAAGGCTCTTAGTTTTAATGGTAATGATGCAGTAACAGATTTTGGAAACCCTAATGTAAACCTAAAGTCTATTTGCTTTTGGGTTAATTTAGATACTACAACTGAGCAGCTATTTAACTTAACTGCAACGCATTCTATTGAGGCAGTAAGTGGGGTGGTAACTCTTAACGGAACTTGGTCTAATTCTAATATTTATGTAGATGGTATTGCTACAACCTCGATAGGAACAACTCCTAAAAGGGTGGTAGTAACAACAGATACTAATATATTAGTAAGTGATTTAGAGTTTGCTCGTATTGGTTCAGATTACGGCTCTTTAGATTTAGCTGATGTACAGATATACGATACTGAATTTACTTTAGCAGATGTATTATTAGATTATAATAACCCTAATCACTTAATTTTCGATGTAGGTGGTTCTATTGCTTTAGCTGATTTAAAAGCTTATTGGGCATTGAGCGAAGGTGATGGATTGGTGGCTTACGATAGTTCAGGAGAGGGTAATAACGGAACGATTAACGGAGCTACTTATGTACCTGCACAAGACACGATACCACAGTTAGGTATGATGGATTGGGCGAAGGGGAGTAATTT
>TARA_R110001632_G_scaffold42605_3_pt1 | contig 14228 bp, 8 predicted proteins | sample TARA_R110001632 | Tara Oceans TARA_R110001632 (sample SAMEA4398266) | marine metagenome | biome: Polar Biome; feature: [SRF] surface water layer (ENVO:00010504); material: water (ENVO:00002006), including particulate matter (ENVO:01000060) such as... | depth 5 m
GACTGTATTCAGACCACATACTATCATTTAAACATCTCCAATGATTAGAATCTGTTGTTTCTGGGTTTTCAATTTGCCCAATACAAACGTCACAGGCTAACAAGCTTCCATCCATACCACCAGTTGATGTTGGTGGAACTTCATAAATTTCTAAGTTGCTCTGTGAAGTACACAACTCACATTTATTTCCGCTTCTTTTTTCTAAATCTTGTTGTAATGACATTTGATGTTTTTTAGTGTTGCAATGATACAGTTAATCTTTATATGCGGCAAAATATTACTCAATTTCCAATGAGGTAAACTGAAACTTAGTTCCATCAAACAATCCTTTATCACTTAATTTTAAAGAAGGAATCACCAACAACGCCATAAAAGACAATGACATAAAAGGAGCTCTTAATTTACTCCCCATTTCTTTGGCAAGTGCGTCTAATTCTGCATATGATTTCCCAATAATTTCTGCTGGTTGATCACTCATAATTCCTGCAACTGGCAACGCAACTACTTTTTCAGTAGTGCTGTTTACAGCACATATTCCACCTTTGTTTTTTATCAATAGATTAACAGCTTTGCAAATAAATTCATCTGAGGTTCCAATAGCAATGATATTATGTGAATCATGCCCTACAGAACTAGCGATAGCGCCTTCTTTTAATCCGAAGTTTTTAATAAACGCTATAGATGGTTCTGAGTTTTTATAACGATTTACTACTGTCATTTTTAAAATATCCTCTTTGATGTTAGAAATCAAATTCCCATCCAAGAGTAACGAATCACATTCAATTTGGTTGGTTACTAATTCGCCATCCAAGGCTTCAATAACACGAATCTTTTTTGAGGTAGATTTATACTCAAAGTCACTCACTTTTTTCTCGTCAGTATTGAAATTATTCAAGACTTCAAAATCGACATGTTTCACAAATGACGTTCCGTTTTCAGCAACCAATTCACCATTAATATATGTTTTTAAAACATTGAACTTCTCTAGATCTTTTACAATCACAAAATCAGCATCATCTCCTTCTTGTAACAAGCCAACATCTAAAGAATAATGTTTCACAGGATTGATACAAGCTACTTGCAATACTTTAAAAACATCAATTCCTTTAGCGACTGCTCGTTCACATAATTGATTAATGTGACCTAGTAACAAATCATCTGGATGTTTATCATCTGAACAAAACATCATGTTTTCAAAATGCTCTGGAAGCAAATCAATCAAGGCCTCAAAATTCTTAGCAGCACTTCCTTCTCGGATAATAACTTTCATCCCTTTTTGTAATTTCTCTAATGCTTCTTCAAAAATGAAACATTCATGATCTGTAGAAATTCCTGCTGAAATATATTTGCTAACATCATCTCCTCTTAAACCTGGCGCATGACCATCAATTGGTTTGTTATAGTGTTTTGCCCAAGCAATCTTTTTTAGCACTTCTTCATCATCGAATATAACGCCTGGATAATTCATCATTTCTGCCAAATATTTGATATCTGGATTTGCCATCATTTCCTGAATATCTTCAGAGTCTATAATAGCACCTGCACTTTCAAATGATGTTGCTGGAACACAAGATGGAGCTCCAAAATTAAATTTCAATGGAACTTTCTTTCCATTTTCAATCATAAAATCTACACCTCTCACTCCTAAAACATTGGCTATTTCATGCGGATCAGAAACAGTGGCAACAGTACCATGAACGACTGCAATTTTTGCAAATTCTGACGGTACCAGCATAGAGCTTTCAATATGAATATGAGCATCAACAAATCCTGGGAGGATATAATTCTCATTTGAGTGCTCAGCTTTACGGACGTTGATAATTTTCCCATCACTTATTTCGACTTCTCCTTTATAGATTTCCCGATTGATAATATCAACAATGTTTCCTTTTATAATCATATGGCAAAACTAAGAAGAAACTTACTTATCTTTAAGCACTTTATTAAAAATCAATTTCAAATGATACGCAAAATTCTAATATTAGTACTTATTTTTTCTTTTTCAATCACAACATTTTCTCAAAAAAAAGAGGAAACTAAAAAAGCTACATGGGACGTAAACAATCCTCATAAAGATTGGAAATACAAAAACTTCAACCTAAAAACAGATGAAGGAACTTGGATGAACTTAGATGTTAGTCCTGATGGAAAAACAATTGTTTTTGACATGTTAGGAGACATTTATACAATGCCTATTTCTGGTGGAAAAGCAACAGCTTTAAGGACCGGATTAGCATATGAAGTACAACCTAGATTCAGTCCAGATGGAAAATACATTTCGTTTACAAGTGATTTAGAAGGTGGGAATAATATTTGGGTAATGACTTCAGATGGTAAGAATGCGAAATCAATTACCAAAGAAAAATTCAGATTGCTTAACAATGCTGTTTGGACTCCTGATGGAAAATCGCTTATTGCTAGAAAACACTTCACTTCTCAACGTTCAGTTGGAGCAGGAGAAATGTGGCAATATTCTTTTTCTGGAAGTGCAGGTTTACAATTAACCAAACGTAAAAACGACCAGCAAGATGTAAATGATCCTTCTGTTTCACCAGACGGAAAATATTTATACTATTCTGAAGATATGTATCCTGGCGGATATTTTCAATATAACAAAGACCCAAATAGTCAGATATATGTTATCAAACAATATGATTTTACAACTGGAAAAACGAAAACAATAACTGGGGGTCCAGGTGGTGCAGCAAGACCTGTGGTTTCTAAAGATGGAAAATCTTTAGCTTTTGTAAAAAGAATTCGTGAAAAAACTGTCTTATATATTCATGATTTAGAGACTGGAGCTGAAAAACCAGTGTACTTCGATTTAGATAAAGATCAGCAAGAAGCATGGGCTGTTTTTGGAGTGTACCCATATTTTAGTTGGATGCCAAGCAACAAAGACATTGTATTTTGGAGTGCCGGTAAAATTCACACCATCAATATAGATTCTAAAGTTATAAAGAATATTGCTTTTGAGATTGATGCCGATATTAAATTGGCAGAAACACATCGTGTAAAAAGGACAGTTTTTACAGAAAGCTTTACCTCTAAAATGATCAAGGATGCACAAACATCTCCAGATGGAAAGACCATTATTTTTACATCATTAGGCCATATCTATAAAAAGAGTTTGCCAAACGGGATTCCAACAAGAATCACTAAACTGGAAGACTTTGAAGCGGATCCAAGTTTTTCGCCTGATGGAAAATCTGTTTTATTTGTTACTTGGAATGATGAAAATCTAGGAACTATTCATTCTGTTAATTTAGATGGTTCTGGTTTGAAGAAACTAACCCAAGAAAAAGGAATTTACAGAACTCCTGTGTATGATGGTTCTGGTAGTAAAATTGCCTACAGAAAAGAAAGCGGAAACGGTGATCAAGGTTTTGATTATACGAAAATGACTGGAATCTACACGATGAGTTATACTGGATCGTATCCTAAAAGAATCTCTGAAACCGGACAGTTTCCTCAGTTCTCTGAAGACAACAAACGTGTGTTTTTTCAAACTGGTGGTTCGTTCTTTGGAAGCTTAACCAAGAAATTAAAAAGTGTTGATTTAACTGGAAACGACGAGAAAAGTCATTTTACTTCAAAATTAGCTAATAGAATTGTGCCAAGTCCAGATAACAAATGGGTGGCTATTATTCATTTACACAAAGTATATCTTGCTCCGTTTGTACACAACGGGAAAGAAATTAGTATTGATGCAAATACCAAATCTTTTAAAGTTGAAAGCTTGTCTAAAGAAGCCGGAATTAATATTCACTGGTCTTCTTCTAATAAAAAAGTTCATTGGACATTAGGTGATCAATACTTTACTAAAAACGTGATCAACAATACAAAAGATCCTTTTGCTAAAACAAATTTAGAAACAGCAGAAGCAGCTGGAATCAAAATTAATTTAGAAGTAAAATCTGACATTCCAGAAGGAAGAGTTGCATTCACCAATGCTCGTTTGATTACCATGGATGGTGATAAAATCATTGAAGACGGAACCATTATTATATATCAAAATAAAATTGAGGAAATTGGAGAATCGACTACTGTAACTGTTCCTGCAGATGCTAAAGTATACGATATGAAAGGCAAAACTATCATGCCAGGAATTGTAGATGTACATGCTCATGTTGGTGCATTTAGAAATGGATTAAGTACTCAGAAACATTGGCAATTTTACGCAAACTTAGCTTTTGGAGTTACTACTTCTCATGATCCATCGGTACATACAAAGGCTGCCTTTACTTTAGAAGAATTACAACGAAGTGGAAAAACAGTAGGGCCAAGGTTATTCTCTACAGGATTTATCTTATACGGAGCCGAAGGTGATTTTAAAGCCGTTGTAAACAATTTAGACGATGCACGTTTTGCTATTGCAAGAACCAAAGCATTTGGTGCTAAATCTGTGAAGAGTTATAATCAACCTAGAAGAGAACAACGTCAGCAAATTATGCAAGCAGCCATAGAATTGGGTGTAAATGTGGTTCCAGAAGGAGGTTCTAACTTTTACTCAAACATGAGTATGATTTTTGACGGACATACTGGAATTGAGCACAACATCCCAGTAAACCCTGTTTATAAAGATGTGCTATCACTTTGGAGTAATAGTAAGACTGGTTATACGCCAACATTAATTGTAAACTATGGTGGTATGAATGGAGAAATGTTCTTCTATCAAAAAAGTAATGTGTGGGAAAACGAAACATTATTAAAATACACGCCAAGATATGTAATAGACACAAGATCTCGTCATAGAATTATGATTCCAGAAAAGGAATATGAAAACGGACATATTTTAACGTCAAAAACAGTGACAGATTTATCCAAATTAGGTGTAAAAGTAAACTTAGGAGCTCACGGACAATTACAAGGTTTGGGTGCACATTGGGAATTATGGATGCTACAACAAGGAGGTATGTCTAATTTAGAAGCCTTAAAAGCTGCTACAATTAATGGTGCTGAATATATTGGCGTTGGTGATGAATTAGGTTCTTTAGTAAAAGGGAAACTAGCTGATTTAATTATTCTAGATAAGAATCCGTTAGATAATATTAGAAATACAAACTCTGTTACGCACACCATGATTAACGGTCGTTTGTTTGATATTTCTACGATGAATGAAATTGGAAATTACGATAAGAAAAGAACGAAGTTTTATTGGGAAGATGGGAAATACAACCAAGGAGTTCCTTTTAACTTTGATACTAGAAGTTTTACAAAACCAACCTGTAGTTGTCATGAATAACTTATAAGATTTAACCTTTTTGTATAATTTCAATTTAAAAAATAAGGTATGAAAAAAAATATTGCAGTAAACTCTATTCTTCTTTATACCTTATTCTTTTTTACTTCAATAATTGCGCTACAAGAAATATGGTTTGGTGAATTATTTAATTCCACAGACTTTTTAAATTGGGATGCAGGTCATTATCACTTTATAAAAAACTTCGGATATGAAGGACATAGAGTTGCTTTCTTTCCTTTATTCCCATTAATATGGAGATTTCTTTCTGTAGGTGAATATGGTATCATTATCTTCAATACTACAATTTATTTTGTGTCTTTTTATTTTTTAATAAAAGAACTGAAAATAAAAAGCATTCAACAAATTACATTCTATCTATGCATTCCTAGCTTTATTTTCTTTTACCTTCCTTTTTCTGAATCTTTATTTTTTTTAACTTCTGTAGTACTATTAATTGGCCTTAAAAAGCATAAAGATTATTTAGTTTATTTAGGATTGTTTTTTGCAATACTCTCTAGGCCTGCGTTTACAATATTTATTCCAGCTCTTATCATTACTGAAATATTAAGTAAGCGTCGCGATAAAATCTATTTTCGAATCTGCATTTATACTCTAATAACAATACTAGGAATTTTAATAGTTGGTTATATTCAATATATAGATACTGGTGAGTGGTTTCAATTTTTTAAAGCTCAAAAAAATTGGGGTAATGAATTACAATTTCCCAAATTTCCATTAACATCTTGGGGTAGTGGTTACGCACTTGGACTAGACGGTTTTGCCTGTTTAGTTGGAGTTATATCAGGAAGTATAATTCTATCTTTATTAATAAAATTAAAATGGTTGGATCATCAGATAATACCTAAAGAGGTCATTTTCTCATTTTCTTATCTTGGAGGAATAACACTGCTAGTATTATTATATAGAGGAGGTAGCTTATTTAGTTTAAATAGATTTGTGTTTGCGACACCTTTTATAATTGTAGTGCTAAACTATTGGATCTCTCAAAATATACATCTAAAAATAAAAAAACTACTTCTTATTTTCTTTCTAATATTTATTTTTTGGCTACTATTCGGTTCTTACACAGATCTTTTTCAGCTTTTAAAGTTTACATTACTGTCTTTATATGCAATACTTATATTTTCTATCAAATCTGACAGAGAGTATGTAAGAAAATACAGTATCATTATTTTAATTATTCTAAATTTTACTTTTCAGGTTGTTTCTTTTGTAGGAATTTTAAATCATAAATGGATTGGTTAAATAATTATCCCTTAAAAATTATAGAAATAAAATACATTAAAATATCATCACCTTAGAGATGTTGATGCAAAACTACCACTACTTATCTCTATGAATAATATAACTGTTTTTGTAAGAATTAATAACCTCCGTCAAACCTTACTTAAAATCGCCTCTCAACCTCAAAAGGCTTCATTTCCAACGAAGTTTTTTGCTCAGAAATAATCTCAGTCACTAACTTTCCAGTAGCGGGTCCCATACTCCAACCCATCATAGCGTGTCCTGTGGCAATGGTTAGGTTTTTATAGTTGGATGTTTTACCTATATATGGCAATCCGTCTGGTGTAACTGGTCGTAATCCACATTGCGCTTCAGCTTTTTCTTGTTCAGTAATTTGCAATTCGTAGTAATATTTTGAAGCCGCTTTAGCAATCGCATTCACACGTACAGGGTTGATCTTATTATTAATCCCTGCAATTTCCATGGTTCCTGCAAAACGCGTAAATCCATTCATAGGAGTTACTGCAACTTTGGCTTCGCATAGAACAGTTGGCATGGTAATATTCGTTTCTCTTGCCACATTAATTCGATACCCTTTCCCTGCTTGTAAGAGCATTTTAATTCCAAGTTTTTTACCTATCAATGGAGACCAACTTCCTGCCGCCATCAAAACTTCATCAACTTTCATTTCTCTTTTGTCAGTGATAAGCTTTGTAATAGTCTGATTAGAAATCTCCAAATTAATTACTTCTTCATTTGCTAGAATCACTACTCCTTTTGCTTTTAAATACGAAAGCATTTCTTTCATAAAATCATCTGGCGTCATATGTGCATCAGAATGAAAATAAATTGCTCCTTTAATATTCAAATTAGCATTAGGCTCAAGTTGTTCTACTTCTTTTGCAGAGAGGTTTTCAACTTTCATTCCAAGTTCGATGGCTTTTTGTCCAACTTTCCATTCTTCCTCGCCAACTTTTTCGTTTTTATAGGCCAGCAACAAACCTTTACGCTCGTAATGAAAACTAAAATCACCTGAAGCTTTCATTTCTTCATACAATTCTCTACTAAAGATATTAATGTCTTTAATCACAGGAATGGATTCCGAGACTTTCTTTTTGTTTGCAGACTGTTTAAAAGCTATTGCCCATTTGAGAAAATCGGCGTCCAATCTAGGTTTTACATAAAACGGACTCGCGGGATTCAACATCCATTTTAAGCCTTTGGTAATGATTCCTGGTGTGGCTAATGGAATAATATGACTTGGAGTAATATATCCAGCATTGACATAAGATGCTCCACTAGAAAAATCAGACTTGTCTATAACAGTAACATGATGCCCTTCTTTTTGAAGATAATAGGCAGCACATAAACCGATAATTCCACCACCAATAATTACGACTTCTTTTTTCACTTATTAAATATAATAATTTATACTTTCTTTTTTAATCTTACTGTAACTTCGAGTATCCTGAGATGTCAGACTGACAAAAATTTTATTAGATTACTTGAAAACCGTGTGCGTATGGATCATCATCATCATCAATTATAATTGAATTGTGTCCGTATATTTTTGCCCAACCTTTAATACTTGGAATAATTGCTGGATACTTTCCTAAAGTTGTTTCTTCTTCTACACATCCTATAAATGTGCTTCCAATAAAACTTTCATGAATAAAATCTTCACCAATCTTTAGCTTTCCTTTGCTGTGTAATTGTGCTAACCGCGCAGAAGTTCCTGTTCCACAAGGAGAACGATCGATGGCTTTTTCTCCGTAAAAGACAGCATTTCTTCCATCTGAATTGACATCTAGAGTTTCACCCGTCCATAACAAATGTGTTACATTTTGGATAGTTTCATCTTCAGGGTGTATAAATTTATTTGGATATTTTTCATTGATTAGTTCTCTCACAATTTGTGAATATTGAACAATCTTACTTGCTGTATAATCTTGAATACCAGAAAAATTTTGCTGCGAATCTACAATGGCATAAAAATTTCCTCCATAAGCAACATCAAAAGTGATTTTTCCTAATTCTGGACAATCTACCGTTAATCCTTCCGCTGCTAAATAACTTTTTACGTTGATCAACTTGACCCAATCTACTTTAGTATTCGTTTGCTGATATTCAATTTCTATCAAACCTGCCGGAGCTTCCATTCTTATTCTTCCTGGAGTCTTTGGTGTTATTAAACCTTCTTCGATAGCAATCGTAATAGTTCCTATGGTTCCATGTCCACACATGGGTAAACATCCTGAAGTTTCAATAAATAATATAGCGAAATCATTCTCTGGATTGTGAGGCGGAAATAGAATAGAACCGCTCATCATATCGTGACCTCGAGGTTCAAACATCAATCCTTTCCGAATCCAATCATATTCTTTTAGAAAATGTTGGCGTTTTTCACTCATGGTATTCCCCAACAATTCTGGACCTCCCGATTTAACAACTCTTACAGGATTTCCACAGGTATGCGCATCTATACAGACAAACGTATTTCTACTCATTTTTCTTTTTATCTATATAACTTTTTACTCTTTTATCCATAATTGACAAGGTAACAGTTCCTTCTTCTAAAATGATCTCATGGAAATCACGAACATCAAATTTATCTCCTAAAACTTCTTCTGCTTCTTTGCGTAACTGTCTAATCTTAATCTCTCCAATTTTATAGGATAGAGCTTGTCCTGGCCAAGAAATGTATCGATCTGTCTCTGTTCTTACTTCATGTAAAGAAAGTGCCGTATTTGATGCCATATAATCTAATACCTGCTGACGTGTCCAACCTAAAGCATGTACTCCAGTATCAACAACCAATCTACAGGCTCTCCACATTTCATAAGTTAACTTTCCGAATTTTTCATACGGAGTTGTATAAATTCCCATTTCATCTGCCAAGGTTTCAGAATACAATCCCCAACCCTCTCCATACGCTGACAAATAGAAGCTTCTTCTAAAAGCCGGAATCGTTTTTGGCAATTCATTATTCAATGAAATCTGTAAATGATGTCCAGGAACAGCTTCATGAGCAGTTAAAGCCGGAATGGTATACAAAGTTCTACTTGGTAAGTTGTAGGTATTTACCCAATAGTATCCTGCTGTGGTTTCGCTGTAAGAGTCTGAGTATCTTCCACTCGTATAATTTGGAGCGATCGCTGCCGGAACTGGAACTACTCCATAAGGTTTTCTTGGTAAGGTTTTGAAAAATCTTGGCAATTCTGCATCGATTCTTTTTGATATATCTCTAGCAAACATCAATAACTCTTTTGGTGTTTTTGCATAGAACTGCTCGTCTGTTCTTAAGAACTTTAAAAAGTCTGCAAATGAACCTTTAAAATTTAAATCGCCTATAATTTGCTGCATTTCAGCTTTGATTCTCGCTACTTCTTTTAGTCCGATTTGATGAATGTCTTCAGCTGTATATTTTGTACTTGATGTGTAAAAATTGATTCTATTTTGATAGAACTCTTTTCCGTTAGGAATTGTTGTAACTCCCAATCCTTTTCTAGTATTTGGAAAGTATTCTTTTTCAAAAAAGTCTTTAATTTTTTTGTACTGATCTATTGCATTCTTTTGAACACTTATTTTAGCAGCTTTAAGAATTGAATCATTTTTTTCAGCTGATAAAGATTCAGGTAATTTTAAAAACGGTTTGTAAAATTCACTTTTTGTAACATCTGTAAGAATATGTTTATCGTACGTTTTTTCATACTCATTAAACACAGCTTTTGGTTGAGAAATCCCTTCTTGTATTCCTGCTCTTAATAGATCAATATTATAGCTTACGTGTTTTGGCAAGCTATCTAATTCTTTTAAATAATTTTTTACTTCTTCTTCACTTTTAAGTGTTTGATTTCCCATTCGGCTTAAATTTAAATGGAAAGCCGATTCAGAAGTAATCGGGTTCAGATACATCTTAAATGTATGCTGATCAATCTTGTCTTGTAAAACAAATAATAATAATTCTTTGGAAATTTTATCAGTTTCAGGTAATCCTTGTTCAGAAATATTTTCTAATTTTTCTTTTAACCCTACTGCAAAATCAGATTCTTCTTGATAATATTTAATCGTATTTTCTACAGATTCATTCCTTTCAAAATCATACTCTCTAGGCTTTTCATATTCTTTAATAATAGATTGTAATTGTTCGTTTGGTGAAGTGTTTTTACAAGCTGTTAAGCATAACAATATTAAAAGTCCAAAGAGTTTTATGATTTTCATTTGATTATATTTTATTCGTTGTTTTAACACCATCTACATTTCTTAAAATGTCTAATGGGTTTTCATTTTTTAATTCGTTTGGCAACAAATCATTTGGCCAATCTTGATAAGTAAATGGTCTTACCCAACGTTTTATGGAATCTGTTCCTACTGCTGTAAATCTACTATCGGTTGATGCTGGGTAAGGTCCACCATGAACCATGGATGGACAGACCTCTACACCTGTGGGAACACCATTATAAATAATTCTTCCTACTCTATTTTGTAAAGCTGAAATAATTTTTGGATACGTTGTTACTTCTCCTTTTTCTCCAATCACAGTTCCGGTTAATTGACCTTCTAATTGAGAAATGATTTTTTCTAATTGTTTTGCATCTTCACATTGAACAACTAAAGAGAACGGTCCAAAAACTTCTTGATGTAATGTTGCGTTTTCTAAAAATGTTTTTCCTTCAACAGTTGTGACAACTTGTTGCGCATGATTGCTATTTACTTCATCTTCGTAATTAGCCACTATCTGAATTTCTGGTTGAGAAATTGCACGCCTTTTATTATTCTCATAAGCTGCAACAATATTTGGATGCAACATCACAGAAGGTTTAATTTTTACAATTTCTTTTCCTAAGTCTTGAATAAAACTTGTTAATGCATCACTCTTAATTCCTAGTAACAATCCTGGATTTGTACAAAACTGGCCTGTCCCTAAAGTGATAGACCCTGCATACGTTTTTGCTAATAAATTTCCTCTTTCTTTTAACGCTTCTGGTAAAATTATCACAGGATTTACACTTCCCATTTCTGCGAATACTGGAATTGGCTCATCTCTTTGTGCCGCTAAATCTAACAAGGCTCTTCCTCCTCGAATGCTTCCTGTAAATCCTACTGCTTTTACAGATAGATGCTTTACCAATTCTACTCCTACTTCTATTCCGCTACTGTTTAAATTTGAAAATACTCCGTTTGGCATTCCTGTTTTTTCTACTGCTTTTACAATTGCAGATGAGATTAATTCTCCAGTTCCAGCATGCATTGGATGCGACTTCACAATTACTGGACAACCTGCTGCTAATGCCGCAGCGGTATCGCCTCCAGCAGTAGAATATGCTAGCGGAAAATTACTTGCTCCAAAGACAGCTATTGGGCCTAAAGGAATGTTCATTTTTCGACTGTCAGATTTTGGGAGCGGAGATCTGTCTGGAATAGCAGTATCTATTATTGCTTCTACCCAAGAACCTTCGGATACTAAATCGGCAAATGTTCTGAGTTGAAAAACGGTTCTTCCTCGCTCTCCTTTGGCTCTTCCTTCTGGCAATCCTGTTTCTGAACAATAGGTAGAAATTAACTCATCATCTAATGCCAAAATTTCATCAGCAATCGCATTTAAAAACGCTGCTTTTTGCTTTCCTGATGTTGCTCTAAATTCTTTAAATGCTTTGGAAGCTAAAGAAACTGCTTCATTAATTTCTTCGTGGGAAGCTTCGGTAAAAACAGAACTGTTTTCAATATTTAATAAGGGATTGAAGGTAGTAAAGGTTTTGGTTCCCTTTGCTGAGATTGAATTTCCGATATAATTTTTTCCTGTAATCATTTTTTTAATGTAACAATATGTTAATGTAGCAATGTACTGATGTTTCATGCTACTTGTGTGTTAAGGATTGAGGCATTGTTGGAGCTCTTTTGCCCTTCTGCCCTAATCAGGGCGGGGAAAAAGCGACTGCCGAAAGCCTGACCGTTTACGGGAACACCCTACCTATTCAAATTTTTATAATCTGGCAACGATGGTCTGTTCTTTAATCTTTCTTCAATAATTTGAATAACGTGTTTACGTTCATCTCCAAATAACGGCAAACGTGGCGCACGAACATTCTCTGTTCCGATATTTGTATAAACTTCTGCTAGTTTAATATTCTGCACTAATTTAGGATTAATATCTAACTCTAACAACGGTAAAAACCATCGGTAAATTTGGATCGCTTCTTGAATTCTTCCTGCTTTTTGCAATTCGTAGATCGCTACCGTTTCTTTTGGAAATGCACAAACAAGTCCGGCTACCCACCCATCAGCACCCATTAACAAACTTTCTAGCGCAATGGTATCTACGCCTGTCATAATCTTTAAGCGATCTCCAAATCGGTTTTTTATTCTAGTAACATTAGAAATGTCTCTGGTAGATTCTTTGACAGCTTCTATGTTCTTACATTCTAATAAGTCTTCGAACATATCTAAGGTAACTTCAACTTTATAATCTACGGGGTTGTTATAGATCATGATAGGCAATGATGTGTTGTTCGCTACAGCTTTAAAGTACGTTACCGTTTCTCTATCTCCTGCTTTGTATCTCATTGGTGGCAACATCATAAGTCCGTTGGCACCATCTTGCTCTGCTTTTTGAGCAGCATCAATAGCTCCCCTTGTAGATTGTTCTGCAATATTGATCAATACAGGAACTTTAGTTTGGACTAAATTAACTGTAGTTCTTGTGAGGATTCTTTTTTCTTCTTCTAGTAATGTACTTGCTTCGCCTAAGGTTCCGCCTAAGACAATTCCGTGAACACCTGCATCTAATTGTGCATTAATATTCGTTTCAAACATAGCTAAATCTAACTGATCGTTGTCTGTAAACTTAGTTGTTACTGCTGGCATAATGCCTTTCCACTTGATGCTCATTTTTTATTAATTTTAATACTGTAAATTTATTTATTCTTCGGAAGGTTTGTTAATTAATAATTATCCATTTATAATAAAATATTATCCTTAAATTAATACTAATTATTTAAAATGAGTAGTATTTGCGTATTTTTGATCTTTAATGAATCTGAAAATATATTTATAATGCCATTACAAGTTCCTAAATGACCAAATCATGGTGACTGAGGCACTCGAAGTAACGCTCAATAAATAGAAAACATTTTTAATAATCTGTTATTTCGAAGTGAGATTTAAAAAACCAATTGAGTAAATCTAAGATTCCTCACATCAGTTCGGAATGACATCATCTATAAAATTAGAGAGTAAATCATACTGAAAAAAATTCAGCATAAATGAAAGTCTTACCTTTTGAAATACCAAAACCTACAAATGATGCTCTGATTTATCAGGAGGATTATGAATATATTTTCTACGACAAATTTCATCAGCATCAAGAAATTCAGTTGAGTTACATCATAGAAGGTGAAGGAACTTTGATTGTTGGTGATATGATTTCACATTATCAAAAGGGAGATGTTTTGGCAATTGGAGGTAATCTACCACATCTTTTTAAAAGCGAACCAAATGCTTCAGTGAAATCTCATATGCTAACTTTATTCTTTACAAAAAAAGGTTTTGGAGACAGCTTTTTTAGCTTGGAAGAACTTTCAGAAGCAACTTCTTTCTTCAAAAAAATAGACAATGGCTTCAAAGTCACTTCTCATAAAAAAGTATTAGTAGGTCTTTTTTCAACAGTTAAAGACTGTAATAAGCTGGACCGTTTTATACTCTTTTTACAAATATTGAAAGTTCTTTCGAAAGCAAAAAA
>TARA_R110001632_G_scaffold13080_4_pt1 | contig 14191 bp, 7 predicted proteins | sample TARA_R110001632 | Tara Oceans TARA_R110001632 (sample SAMEA4398266) | marine metagenome | biome: Polar Biome; feature: [SRF] surface water layer (ENVO:00010504); material: water (ENVO:00002006), including particulate matter (ENVO:01000060) such as... | depth 5 m
CGACAAGGTCTGCAATACAATGAGTTGTGGCGCCGTGAGGCCGGTCGTTTTCGCCAATTGCTTGGAATTCAGGTCGATCGCACGCGTAATCTGTCGAATTGCGGTCAGGAGGTCTTTGCGGTGGGCCATGCCCGCACCTAAAGAGACACTCGGCGCTGCGTCAATTCCCACAACTGTTCAGAAGGCCGGCTCGGGGTGGCCGAACAGCCAACGCTCGCATACAGAAATTGTGCAACAAGACTTATCTGAAGGATTAGAGCATGACTTCCCAACGCATCCGCATCGAGGTCAGTAATGGGATTGGCGAACTGATCCTGAACAAGCCCGAACGCCGCAACGCTCTGTCGAGTGATATGTGGGCAGCAATCCCCGGTATGGTGAAGCAGCTGGAGGCAGATCCCGAAGTGAAATGCGTCATCATTCATGGCGGAACAGCAGGCGCATTCGCGGCGGGCGCAGATATTTCGGAGTTCGAAACGATCTATGCCACGCCCGAAAGCGCGGAGCATTCGGCAAACCTGATTTCCGATGCGGTTACATGTCTCGCCCAATGCCCGAAGCCGATCATCGCTGCGATCACCGGCGCTTGCGTGGGTGGCGGCGTCGCACTTGCTCTGACGGCAGACATTCGCATCGCCAGCCCCGAAGCCAGGTTCGGTGTGCCTCCGGCGAAGCTGGGGCTTGTGTATCCAGTGAACGATACACGGCGCTTGATAGAAACCGTTGGTATTCCTGCCGCCAAGGACATCTTGCTGACAGGTCGTTTATTTGATTGCGACGAGGCCTATCGTATCGGTCTGGTTACACATATGGCAGAGTCCGAATCAGCCTTGGAATTGGCGCGAGAAACGGCGCGTCTGGTTTCAGCCAATTCACTCTGGTCACATAGCGCGATGAAGCGCACCTTCGATGCGATCAAGATGGGCTGGCGAGACGATAGTCCTGAAGCGAAAGCCCTGTTCCTGGAAAGCTTCGAGAATGAGGACTTCCAGGAAGGTTACAGGGCCTTCCTCGCAAAGCGCCCGGCCAAATTCAGCTGGCGCTGACGGGGTTAGAACCCGCCTCCCACTGCGACGTAGAGATCAATGGCCGCAGCCAACCGGTCCCGACGCGCCTCGAGGGCACTTTGCGTTGCAGAATAATAGTTCTGTTGTGCAGACAAGAGACTCGTCAAATCGTCCGTGCCGACACGATATCGCAGTTCAGCGGAATCCAGTGCGCGGCGACTGGCAACGAGTGCAATCTGGAGCTGTTCTTCACGTTGGGCGCTGGTATTGATGGCAGACAGCGCAACATCAACATCGCGTAACGCGCTGAGAATGGCCTGCTCATAATTCGACAGCAATGCCTCCCTTCGCGCTTTGGCACTGTCGAGCTGAGCCTCTAGCGCTCCCCCAGAAAACACAGTCTGCGCAAGTGACGCCGAAAGACTGGCGGTCGGATCAGACATAGAGGTCAGGAGTGTCGTCACACCCGCGCCAAGATCGACACTTGGCAGCATGGCTGCTCTCGCAATCTGAACATTGGCCTGCGCCGCCCGCAAATCAGCCTCGGCCTGCAACAAGTCCGGGCGCCGCACCAGAAGCTGAGATGGTAGGCCTGCTTCCGGTACTGGCAAGCCAGTCTCGTAAAGGTCTACGTCCGGCACTTCGAAATTTTGCGGCACCTGCCCTATAAGGATCGCAATCGCCGTCCGCAGAGAGAGTATCTGCTGCTCGATCTGCGGGAGTTGCGCACGCGAATTGGCCAATGCAGCTTCCTGGCTGGCAAAATCAAATCCGGAAATCTCGCCCGCATCGTACCTTACCAGCACGATTTCAAAGATACGCTCGGCAATTTCCAGATTGTCTTGCGCGACTTCAAACTGCTTACGCGCGACCTGAAGGTCAAAATAGTTCGCTGCCAGATCAGATGTAACACTCAGCTCAAGCGCTCTTTGCGCGAACTCAGCCGATTCGAGATTGGCCCCTGCCGCATCACGTGACGCTGCAACACTGCCAAACAGATCCAGCTGATAGCTAGCCGACAGGCGGGCACTGCGAGAAAAATCACTGAAGTCGGAATCACTGTCGGTGGAAACTGACGCCCCTGCTGAAACAGATGGCAAGGCGCTGGAATCGGCAACACGCAACGCAGCGCGTGCGGAGGTAACATTGGCAAGTCCAGCTTCAAGCGACTTGTTCCGCGTGAGTGCGGTGCTGACCAATGCGTTCAAGGATTCATCGCCGAAGGTTGACCACCAGAGCCCTGTGGCCGGCAATTCTGTTTCCGCTTGCATTGTGGTTTCATAGGACGCCGGAAGCTCAACCGAGGACAAAGGCGTATCGGACGATTGCGTCGCGGTACATCCTGCAAGGACGACAAGCAGACTGAGAGGAAGAAGAGGAATTCTGGTCATGATTACTCCGCCGCAAGGGCCCGGACCGGATCAAGCCGCGAGGCATTGCGCGCCGGCAGGAAGCCGAACACGAACCCGGTCAGGAAAGCTGTTGAAAAGGCGAGGATCGCGGGCATGGGCGTTACGGCGATGCTGGTGCCGAGATTGGCGAGGATTGCACAGATCGCGAAGCCCGTAAGAATACCGATCACACCGCCCAGCGCGCAGACCACGACGGCCTCCACAATGAATTGGACAAGAATATCAGACCGACGCGCCCCCGTCGCCATGCGCACACCGATCTCGCGCGTGCGTTCTGATACGCTGACAAGCATGATGTTCATCACACCGATACCGCCGACGAGCAATGAGATAGAGGCAACCGCGCCTAGCAGGATCGAGAACGAATTCTGTGTCTCCTGAACGGACTCCAGGATCGATGCCGTATTCCGTATCCGAAAATCCTGTGTTCCGTGTCGTTGAAGCAGCAGCTCGTTTGCTTCAGTCTCCGTCGTCGAGATTACGTCCGTGTCTTCCACAGCGATGGTTATACTCGACAGGTAGGAACTGCCGAACACGCGCATCATCCCGGTTGTGATGGGAATAAGCGCGATATCATCCTGGTCACGGCCGAACGAGCTGGCGCCTTCTTCTTCAAGCACGCCGGCGACCTCAAATGGTGCGCCCGCAAGAAAGACATACTCACCGACGGCTTCCGAGACATTGTCGAACAATTCCCCCGCGGTCGTTGTGCCCAGCACAACCACACCTACGCGTCGGTCGACATCTTCTGCCGTGAAGAAAGAGCCGTATTCAATATTGCGGGTGTTGGCGAGCAACCAGTCTTCCGAAACACCCTCCACGGAGCCACGATGGTCATTGCTTCCTCGCCGCAATGTTGCAGATCCGGACCGCGATGGCACCGCAGCCAGGACATTGTCCAGTTCGCCCAATCTCTCAGCATCTTCGAGTGAAAGGGTTGCAATGGCGTCACCGCGCATTCGCGCGCCCCGGTCACCCCCCGGCTGAACGAAGAGCAGGTTCGCACCCATGTCCTCGAACCGGGCCATAACCTCGCGCTGGCTACCTTGCCCGACCGCCAGCATTGCGACCACCGCCGCAACGCCGATCACCACGCCCAGCAAGGTCAGTGCGGTGCGAAACAGGTTTGCTCGTAACGACCGGAAGGCCGTCTTGATGGATTCCGTAAGCTGAAGAAAGAAGGAGGGGGAGGATTTCACGGCGCGTTGCTCAAACGACTCCAGAGACCGTTCTACTGAACCGGAATCGGAAATGATTTTGCCGTCGCGAATTTCAATCGTGCGGTCTGCGCGTTCAGCGACTTCCTGATCATGGGTAATCAGGATGACTGTGCGGCCGGAGCGATGCAGCTCTTCCAGCAATTCCAGAAGTTCTTCACTCGTGCCGGAATCGAGCGCTCCCGTCGGCTCATCCGCAAGGATGACTTCGGCATCATTCATCAGAGCTCGGGCAACAGCCACACGTTGCTGCTGTCCCCCGGACAATTGACCGGGGCGACTTTTCTCGCGCCCGCCAAGGCCAAGCCGACCGAGCAATTCCTGTGCGCGGGCCTTCCGTTCCGATTGGCGAACCCCGGCATAGACCGCAGGTATCTCCACGTTCTCCGATGCGCTGACATTGGCGAGGAGATTATAGCGCTGAAACACAAAGCCGAATGTCCGCCTGCGCAAGGAGGCCAGTGCATCGGCGTCCATCTCGGACACATCCTGCCCATGAATGCGGTAGGTTCCGGAAGTCGGGTGGTCGAGACAACCAAGCAAGTTCATCAAAGTCGACTTACCGGAACCCGACTGTCCGACAATTGCAACGAACTCGCCTTCGCGAATGGTCAGGTCGACGCCATCAAGGGCGCGGACCTCTGCGTCACCCCATCCGTAGACGCGCTTTATGTCCTGCAAATGCAGCAAGGGTTCTGACATGATCTGGCGTCCTAAACCGGGGGTGGACCCATACGGCGTGGCCGGTCATTTCCGGCACGCTCGGTCGCCTGTTTCGGACGAATGCTCACTTGCCCGGTCACGACCTCATCACCCTCAGACAAGCCGAACAATATCTCGGCACTTGTACGCGTCTGAAGACCAACCACAACAGGCTGAGGGACAGCTTCGCCATTCGCATCCATTTTCAGAACCATACCCATTTCTGCGTCGGGATATTGCGCGCGTGCCTCACGGATAGCCTGGCCTCTGCCGTCGCCAACACGATCACCCTGGGCGGCTCCGCGTTCAGGTTGCGCAGGACGCCTGGCTTGTGCGCTCTCCGGGCGCTCGGGACGTGACTGCAAGGCCGTTACCGGGATCAGGACGGCATCTTCGGCCTGCCCCAGAATGAAGAAGACCTGAGCGGTCATATCACTTCGCAAAATTCCGTCGGGGTTCTCAATATCGAGCAGCGCCTTGTAGAGCACGACGTCATTGACAACTTCGGGCGTGGGAAGGACCTGACGAACTTCGGTTTGCCACTTGTGATCAGAATCGCCCAGCGTGGTGAACCAGGCTTGCTGCCCCTTTGATACGCGCAACACATCTGCTTCGGAGACATCGGCCTCCACCGTCATTATACCGAGATCCGCAATGGTCATGATGACGGGTGCGGTCTGGTTCGCATTGAGGGTCTGGCCCTCGGATGCACTGAGCGAGACGACTGTACCAGCCATCGGAGCGTAAATCTTTGTAAATTCCAGATTGGCTTCATCGGCACGGAGGCTGGAGGTCTGCTGCGCGATCTGCGCATTGATGGCGTCGAGCTTCCCTTCCGCGATCTCCAATTCCGATACCGTGGCCTCATAGTCAGCGCGCGCAATGGCATCGGCCTCAAACAGCATATGGGCGCGTTCAGACTCGGCCCTTGCAAGTTTCAGAGAAGCCGCCTGTTGACGTTTCGAGGCATATAGCGAGTTTAACTGAGCTTGTTGGGCTTCGACCGTGTTCTGTGCAATCGTGGCATCGATCTGCGCAAGGAGTTGGCCCTTCTCGACCTCGTCGCCGACATCAACGAACAACTCTTCCAATTGACCCGAGACCTGTGCGCCAACCTCAACCATCTCCTTTGGCACAAGAGTACCTGCTGCCGAGATCGTAACTTCAATATCACCCGTGCGTGCGGCCGATGTTTCATAAGTCGGCGTTGTGGAGTTCGCCAAGTTTGACTTCGCAAACCATACGGCACCGCCTGCTGCCAATACGACAATAATCGCGATGATCCAACGGGATCGTTTCCCAAAAACTCTCATTCTTGTCTCTTTCCAGCAATTCTGGCTGTGAACATGTTCCCGGGTTAAACGACCCAAGTTTCAAATTCCGTCGCGAAGATCGGCATTTTATTGTACTTTCCAGCAAACCCGGCTCAAGCCCGCTCCTTCACCACAGCTTTGTCACCAGAATGTTGCAGATCATTTGCTTGCGCATGAATCCTGAAAGCGGAAGACGACAGCAATGTCCCGCCAATTATGTCAGGCTGACACACTCTCGCTGACAAGCCGCACATTTCGGCAAAGTTCAGACAAGACGCTCCCGTAACGCATTGGGACAGGACGATCTGGAGCGCGCCAACATGAACATTTTTTCATTAAATAACAATCATTTAAGGATGCACGCTTCCGGTCCACAGGCATCCGCTCCTGAGGTGGTTGCACGTGGACTGATTATTGTTCTGGGTATGGCTACGGCCCTCCCTGCATGGGCCGTCGAAATCGAGGAATCCACCGTCGCCCCCGTCGAGACCTCCACCGCGAATGACGGACAGCCCGACGACATTACAATCACTGAAGATGGGGAAATTGATCTCAGCGACCTGCCAGGTACCACCGCGATTACGGTCGACTCCGACAATACCATCACCAATGATGGCGAAATTCTCGCAGAAGACACCGACTACGTCACCGCTATTGCTGTCCGAACGGGTACGACGACAGGCATCACCCACACGGGTTCCATCGAATTGTCGGAAGACTATGACCGGGAAGACGAAGACGATGATGACGATGTGGACGGGCCACTCGCCATCGGGACGAACCGCGTGGGCATCGACGTCGAGAATGGTGGCACGATCACAGGTAATATCCTGCTCGATCATGGCTCCACGCTATACATAGAAGGCAATGATTCAGCGGGCGTACGCATCGGATCCGCGCTCGATGGCGATTACACGCAACAGGGCACAATTTCGGTTATCGGCGACAACGCCCTGGGTCTGAGCCTCGAAGATGACGTCGCCAGTGATGTATTGATCAGCGGCGCCATTACGGTTCAGGGTGAGAATGCGTCAGCTGTCACGATTGATGGGGATGTCTCCGGCAATGTGACGATTGAGAGTTCAATCAGCTCGACCGGCTTCACCAGCACCAGTTCTTCCAACTATATCGCGCCCGTCTATATCGATGACGATACTGAAGCGGTGGAGGATCGCCGCGATGCCGACGACCTTTACGACAATGCAAACGGCGTCCGCATCACGGGCAGTCTCGGACAAGGCCTGTTGATCAATGGCGCGGTCGACGACTTCACATCCGAAGAGGATGAGGATGACGAAACAAAGGATACGATCGACGATTTCGATGAGAATCGAACTGCTGGAAGAATCTACAGTTATGGTTCAGCCCCGGCGCTCGCCATCGAAGCCATCGCTGGCGAAAACGTAGTCTTCTCGAGCGTCGTAGAAACCGTTCGCGATACCACCGATGATGATGATGACGATGACGTAGATGAAGTACTCGCCACGTTTTCTTTTGATCAGGGCCTCATCAATCGTGGGACGATTTATGCTAGTGGCGTGAATATCGGATTCGATGCGACGGCGCTCTCCATATCCGGATCAGAAGACGGAACCGGAACGGTTACAATTGATGGCGGCATCCTGAATTCCGGCACAATTCAAGGAACCGCCTACGAGGCTTCCGCCGTAGGCCTTCTGCTCGGCAACGGCACAGCAATCGGCACTCTCGAAAACTCCGGATCCATCGCCGCAACGACCTATACGTTAACGGACGACACCGCCAAAGCGTTGTTCATTTCCAACGGAAGTACGCTGGAAGCGATCCTGAATAGTGGATCCATCACCGCTTCATCAAATGGCTATGGTGGCGCAGCAACGGCGATCACCGATGAAAGTGATACGCTAAGATACATAACCAATACCGGCGCGATATCAGGCCTACTCATTTCAGACGGACGGGAAGATTCGGAAACAGGATCGTCCATCGCCATTGACCTGTCCGCACAAACGGCTGGCGCAACCATTATCCAGTATCAGGAAACTCCCACTGAAGATGTGAACGGCGATGACGAAATCGATGAGGACGATGTGACCGAACCTACAATCTATGGCGACGTCCGGTTCGGAACCGGCGATGACATACTGCAAATTCTGGACGGGGGTCTGGCAGGCGACATCTACTTTGGTGCCGGCGCCGCAACTTTTGACCTATCGGATGCCGAGTTTCTGGGAGACACCTATTTCGAGGGCGACACACTCAGCCTGTATATCGAGGAGAGTGAGATCGTGGGAGATTTCGACTTCGGCTCTGCGAGTGGAACGATCGACTTCCTGTCTTCAACGTTGCTCACGGGTAATCTGACGAGCGATGCTTACAGACTGGCCGCGACAATTTCAGATTCTGAAATTGTTCTGCTTGAAGACACGTCCTTGCAGCTTGCCTCCCTCTCCGTCACGGATGGTTCAACACTTGAATTCGAAATTGATCCTCAGAACCTGCGGACCACAGCCTTTCTGTCAGTTTCGGGAACCGCAGCACTGGGCAGCGATACTCTGGTACGCCCAACACTTACGTCATTCATCGACGGTGATTTTGCCGTCACACTGATCGAAGCGGGTACACTGATATACGACGAGGAAACCGCTGAGTTATCGACCGAAAACATTCCGTGGATATACAACGTATCACTGGAGACAGAGACGTCTGATACAGACAAACTCAATCTCGACTTTCGCCTCAAGACTGCCGAGGAACTCAGTCTCGACACGAACCAGTCCCGCGCCCTCTCCGCTATGCTCAATGTTGCCACAAGTGACGATGATGTCGGATCTGCCATCACGCAGCTTTCGACCGAACATGACTTTCTAGAGGCCTACAATTTGCTGCTGCCTCAGCGCACTGATGCCGCAACGCGCTATCTGGAATCCCAGTCGAATGCCGCTTTTGGCGCGTTGAGAAGCCATCTGGAGTTCACCCGTAGCTCCAGTGAATCCGGAAATGGAGCATGGGTGCAGGAAACCTATTCCCATGTCAGCTATGATGGGTCTGACGATGGGCCGGGATATGACGGCCGCGGTCTTGGCATCGCTCTGGGGTATGATCGCTCGCTGCTAGGCATAGATGCAATCGGCATCATGGGTACGATGAGCGACGGCAAGTTTGAGGAAAAAACTGGCGGCGAAAATCCTGTGACCATGAAAAGTCTGGGTGTCGGGGTGTATGCGACGGAGCAGATCGGGCGCGTAAACCTTCAGGCCGTTGGCCAGATCGCGAAGGTCGACCATTCCAGCTATAGAGAAATCGAGTTCGACGAGTATGTCTCAGAGGTCAGCGGCACATGGGACGGGATGACCACCGCGGCTTCACTCTTGGCATCAACCGAATTCGGGTCCGGGGCGTTCAGGATGACGCCATCAATTGGTCTGGACTACTTCAAACTTGATCAGGACGGATATTCAGAAACGGCATCAAACGGATTGAACCTATGGGTCAGCGACGCCAGCACAGACCGTGTAACCGCTGATGCCGGACTCGGCTTTGCCTATGTCTGGCGGGAAGGCGCAGACTCGTCTCGCACGGGTCCGGCCTATACCAGTTACAACAACTCCAATCGCTACCGTCCCATGGTTCGGGGTGGATTGGATATTGGCTATCGCTCCACGTTGTCTTCGACACCTTACGAAGTCGACGCTGGATTTGTCGGCTATGAGGACCGTTTTACACTCAGCGCCACCGAGGTGTTTGAAGATGCCGCCACGGTGGGACTCTCGCTACTGGCGGGGTCCGAACTCCTGAAAATTCGGTTTGGCGTGGATGGTGAGTTTTCAACCGACGCAACCGCCCTGACGGCCAACGCCGCCGTCAAACTCCGCTTCTGATCTCTCAGACACCATTTCTCTCTTCTGGATGCCGACTTCATGAGCCACAAAAACAAAACACTCGCGCTCTCCCTGATCCTCTCTGCGCTCGCCGCTTCGCTGCAACCGACGGCGCTTGCGCAGGTGGGCGCAGAAGACAGCACAGGAAACATCGAAGCCATCATTATCAATGGCAACCAGCGGATCGAAGACCGAACCGTGATGTCCTACCTTCTAGTCGAACCTGGCTCACCTTTTGACGCGAACCGTATCGACCTTTCCCTCAAATCCCTCTTCGCAACCGGCCTCTTTGCTGATGCAAATTTTGACCGGGTCGGGAACCAGCTCATCATTACATTGGTCGAAAACCCAATTGTAAATCGGGTCATGATTGAAGGCAGCAAATCGCTCGGGGAAGAAAAGATCCGCGAAGAAATCCAGATATCGCCGCGCGGCGTATTCACCGCCGCTCGCGTGCAGGCAGACGTACAGCGCGTGATGGAACTCTACCGCCAATCCGGCCGGTTCGCGGCGAAAGTCACGCCCGAATATGTGCCGCTCGATCAGAACCGTGTGGATGTGGTCTTCTCGATTACAGAGGGACCTGTGTCTGGTGTACGAGCGATCAACTTCCTGGGAAATGAAACGTATTCAGACGACCGTCTTCGGTCGGAGATTGTCACCCGTCAATCACGTTGGTGGCAGTTCTTCTCATCAAACGACAATTATGACCCAGGTCGCTTGGAATATGACCGCGAATTGCTTCGTCAGTTTTACCAGAACAAGGGGTATTACGACTTCCGCGTAGAGTCAGCCGTGGCAGAACTAACGCCTGATCAGAAGGATTTCTACATTACCTATACAATCGACGAGGGCGAGATTTATCGCTTCGGCGAGATCAATGTCGAAACCGAGCTGGAAAAGCTCAACACGGACGCCTTGAAAGCGTCACTGGTAGCGCGATCCGGTGACCTGTTCCGAGGCGACACAATTGAAAACTCAATTGATGGCCTGACCTATGTCGCCGGGATCGGAGGTTATGCCTTTATTGATGTGCGCCCTGAAATCTCCGCCGATCTCGAAACGCATACGGTCAACGTGACCTTTCATGTCAATGAAGGTCCGCGTGTTTACATCAACCGCATCAATATTGTCGGTAATACCCAAACGCTCGATCGCGTGATCCGGCGGGAATTGCGCGTGACTGAAGGTGATGCCTTCAACCGCATCTTGCTGGATCGCTCGCGCAACCGCGCACGGGCCCTTGGCTACTTCAAAGACGTCGAAGTTACTGAGGTTCCCACCGCGGACCCTGACCAAATTGACGTGAATGTAAAAGTCACTGAGCAGCCCACTGGCGAGATGAGTTTCTCAGCTGGCTTCTCATCCTCAGAATCTTTCCTCGTAGATGTCAGCGTGGCACAGCGCAATGTGCTCGGGCGCGGGCAATCCGCGTCTGCTCGCCTGTCCACATCCAGCCTGCAGCAAATTGTGGACTTGCAGTATACGGAGCCACGTTTCCTAGACCGTGACATGTCCGCAGGTGTGAGTGCGTTTGCTACCCGCCTCGATTATTCTGACACCGATCTTGGCGGCTATACGACTGAATCTGTAGGTGTCAGCGGGCAGCTAGGTTTCCCCTTGTCAGACCGGCTGCAACTTGGCTTGAAATATACGTTGCAAAACGACAAAATCGACGTCGTCGATCAGAGCATCGTGATTGACTCGGACAGCGGCGAACGCCTGACCACCGAATACACTGTAGATGACAATGACACCCCGGGAGACACAAGCGATGATGTCGTGGGTGTCGCCTTTCTCACCGCTGATGACGTGCCATTGCCTGATGGCTCGCTGATCGTGGATGTATGCGATGCGCGCTATCTCAACAGATACTCGCTTTGCTCAAGTGAACGATCAGAAATCTCCTCGATCGTCGGGTACAATCTCCTCCTGGACATGAAGAATGACCCTATTGACCCCACTGGCGGGTTCGACCTGCTGTTTGGTCAAGACGTTGCTGGCCTGGGCGGGGACGTGAATTTCATTCGCACCAACGCATCGATGAATATCTATCAAGGCATCACGAAGGGCATAACGGCCAGTTTGCGTCTTTCGGGTGGATACATCGAACCCTATGGCACGAGCGACGCGGAATCCGAATACGGACAAACCACTCCCCAAGGCGTACGTATCAATAATCGCTTTTTCAAGGGCGGCAACAGCTTCCGCGGGTTTGATACGGCAGGTCTCGGGCCGCGCATTGTGCAAATCATCCAAAATGATGACGGCACAGAAACAGTGAAGCGTCTCAACGCCCTGGGCGGCAACGCGTTCTACCAATCCAGCCTCGACATCTCGATGCCAAACTATCTGCCGGAAGAATACGGCATCAAGACGGGGCTGTTCCTGGAAGCCGGCGCGGTTGGCTTGTTGAGCGACATAGACAAGAGCGACCCGGTCGAGTTCACGGATACTTTTGGCCGTGATGCCGTCCAGTTGATTGAAGACGACTTGTCCTTGCGCGCATCTACAGGCCTCAGCGTCTATTGGACATCCCCTTTCGGCCCAATCCGCTTCGACTTCAGCCATATCCTCAAGAGCGAAGAGTACGACCGCACGGAGTCCTTCCGTTTCAGCACTTCCACCCGGTTCTGATAGCGTGTCAGCCAGCGGCCTTCAGAGGCAAGGTCACCGTTACGAGCAGCCCCCCGTTTGGTGGGTTCGACAAATCGATGTGCCCACTATGGGCTTCAATCAGATTCTTCGCGATATGAAGTCCGAGCCCATGCCCGCCGGTCTCGCGATTGCGTGACTGTTCCAATCGAACAAGGGGTTCGAACACACGCTCCAGAGCATCTTCCGGGATTCCCGGACCTGTGTCCTGGATCGTCACAATAGCCTTGCCGGCTTGTTCACTGAGACAAACGTGCGCCATGTCTCCATAACGCACCGCATTTTCAATCAAGTTGCGCAAGGCGCGTGTCAGTTCATCTGATCGACCCATGACAATCGGGCGTACATCGATTTCATTGAACGAGACAGAGAGGCCCAGATCCCGCAAGTCTTCGATAAGGCTGTCGACCAACGAATACATGTCCAGCGGCTGGAAAGGCTCATCTGACTGGCCAGCCGTCGCCGCAGCAAGTGCGGCTTCTGTGATACGCTCCAACTCTGCCAGAGCACGACTCATCCGCTCGCGCTCACTCGCATCTGATAGCATCTCAACCTTCAGTTTCAATGAGGTAATGGGTGTCCGCAAATCATGACCAATTGCTGCGAGCAGCTGGCGTTGGCCAGCCACTGTGGTCTCGAGGCGGCGGCCCATGCGATTGAAAGCACGCAGCGATTCGCGCACGTCATACGGACCTTGCTCGACCAGCGGCTCATGCTTGTAGTCGGACGCCAGCGTATTCGCGGCCTTCGCCATTTGCCTCAATGGATTGATCGCATTCAGGGCGGCCCATATGCCGATGCCAACCATCAGCACGATGAGCATGACGGCCGCCAGGAGAGGTGGACGCGGCTCTTTCACACTGATGTTCTCGGTTCTTATGTTTACCCAATTGCCATTCGCGATCTCGAGAGACACTCTTGCGCGCTGCTGGCTGGCAGATCTCCCACGCTCTGACGGCGGAGGCCTCAAACTCATTGGCCCGGGACGGCCCGGTTCTTCATCCATGAACCTGTCCGGTCGACCGGGAGGACCTGCGAGCCTGTCCCGATCACCCCACCCACTCAGGGAAATACCAATCGGCGTATCCTGCGCTAGCCCAAGATTTTCAAGAACACGTTCGGCTAGCCCCCAGGAGAAAGGCTCAATATAGGGATATTCTGACAGCGAGTAATCGGTTATTTGAAGACGCTCCAGCTCTTTGTCGGAGAGTGAATCGGGCCAATCCTTCGCCTGCAATTCCTCCAAGGCGACCGTCGCAACATGCAGCGCCGTACGTGGCTGGAGCCGTTGCGATGAAATGCTGAATTCCACAATGAAATACGCCAGTAGAAATGTAGACAGCAGAGCGGCTGTCACCAGGATTACAATCCGTGTAAGAAGCGTATCAAGCCTTGCCAGCATCACAGTTTCTTCACATCAGCTGCAAAGACATACCCCCCGCCCCAGACGGTCTGGACGATATCCGGATTCTTGGGGTCGCGTTCGACCTTTTTCCGAAATCGACTCACCTGACTGTCGACACTGCGGTCGAACACGTCTGCGCCTTCGGCATGAGACAGTTCCACGATCCGTTCACGCGACAGCACGATCTGTGGTCGGGCTATAAAGATCATCAATAATTGGAATTCGCCGGTGCTTAAGGAGACGATCACGCCATCATCGCGGGTCATTGTGCGTTTCGCCGTGTCCAGCGTCCAACGGTCAAACTCAAAATAGCGCGTTTTCTCAGGCGTCATTTCTCTTTCGCGACCATTCGCGCGCCGCAGGACCGACCGCACACGCGCAAGCAGTTCCCGCGGGTTGAATGGCTTGCACACATAATCATCTGCGCCGACTTCCAAGCCGACAATCCGGTCGATCTCATCAGTTCTCGCGCTGATGAAAACGATCGGAATTGCGGTGAGCCGAACGATCGAGCGACAAAGACTAATCCCGTCCTCGCCCGGCATCATGACGTCCAACAGGATGAGGTCTGGCTCTTCAGAATGAATCGCCCGGCGCGCAGCGGGTGCATTTTCAGCCGT
>TARA_R110001632_G_scaffold80454_6_pt1 | contig 14189 bp, 12 predicted proteins | sample TARA_R110001632 | Tara Oceans TARA_R110001632 (sample SAMEA4398266) | marine metagenome | biome: Polar Biome; feature: [SRF] surface water layer (ENVO:00010504); material: water (ENVO:00002006), including particulate matter (ENVO:01000060) such as... | depth 5 m
CGTCTTTATAAGTATACTCAACAATAATAGGCATTACTAATCCACCTGGCTTGTCAAACGTTATTTCGTAGAAGAAATTAGAGTTTGCCTTTTTAGCATTCTCATCACTAAAAGCAAGTCCTTCAGTTGTATCTTCAATAAACTTAACTTTATCTACCTCGCCATTATCAGCATAGAATTTTTTTACATTTTTAATTCCAATATCTGTTACGTCAGTTGTATAGAACCATCCTCTCCAGAACCAATCTAAATCAAAACCAGAAGCATCTTCCATTGTTCTAAAGAAATCTGCAGGTGTAGGGTGCTTAAACATCCAACGTTGAGAATAGGTTCTAAAGGCATGATCAAACAATTCTTTACCCATAATTGTTTCACGTAATATCCATAAAGCGGTTGCAGGTTTTCCGTATGCATTATTACCAAATTCGTATACATTGTCTCCTTTAGACATAATTGGAGCAATTTTAGATTGATCTCCGCTCATATAGTCTACAATATTTTTCGGTAAGCCTCTACGTAATGGGAAATCTTTATCGTAGGCTAATTCAGCTAACATTTCTACATAAGAATTTAAACCTTCATCCATCCAAGTCCATTGACGTTCATCAGAATTTACAATCATTGGAAAAAAGTTATGTCCAACTTCATGAACGGTAACTTTGATCATTGTGTTTTTTACTTTATCAGAATAGGTTCCGTCTGCATCTGGTCTTCCTGGATTAAAACAAATTTGTGGATATTCCATTCCCATTTGTCCATCAACTGAAATTGCTTTGTGATAAGGATAATCAAATGTATATTTAGAATAGGTTTTTAAGGTTTGAGCTACAGCTCTAGTAGAATGTTCTCCATATAATGGATTTGCTTCTTTAGAGTAGTATGAGTATGCCATAACGGTTTTTCCGTTAATGTCTACTGCCATCCCATCCCAGATAAATTTTCTTGAAGTTGCAAAAGCATAATCTCTAACATTTTCTGCAAAAAACTTCCAAGTTTTAGTTTTCTTAGATCTATTCTTTTCTATTTCCACAGCTTCTTCTTGCGAGTGAATTACAACAGGATTATCAAAGGTTTTTTTAGCAATTGCTAATCTTTGTAATTGTTTTTTTGTTAGTACTTCTTTTTCATTCTTTAAAACTCCAGTTGCACCCAGCATATGGTCTGCAGGAGTTGTAATATTTACTTCATAATCTCCAAATTCTAACGCAAATTCACTTCGTCCCCAAAACTGATCATTTTGCCATCCTTCTACATTATCATATACACAAAGTCTTGGAAAAAACTGAGCAATCACATAGTTGTTATTTCCATCTGCAGGAAAATGTTCAAAACCAGATCTTCCTCTATCATCTCTGTGATTATTAATATTATACCACCATTTTACATTGAATACAAATTTTTCACCAGCAGCAAGAGGCTTCGGTAAATTGATTCGCATCATGGTTTGATTTATAGTGTACGATAAGTCTGAACCATTAGCATTGGTAACACTCATAATATTGTGTCCACCATCAAAAGGTTCGTCTATATAAGTAGACTTGAATTTAGACTTCGTAGTTTCTACAGGTATTGTCGAGGTACTTACATCAGGACTTTTAGAATCTGCAGCACGCATATTCTGATCTAATTGCAGCCATAAATAAGGTAACTCATCTACTGAGTTATTGTGATATGTGATTTTTTCACTACCTGTAATTTTTTCTTTATCATCATCTAAAATGATATCCATTACATAATCAACTTTTTGTTGCGTATACTTAACTCCTGGTGCACCAGAAGCAGTATGCTGATTATTAGGTGTCGCTAATAGGTCTTTAAGTTGTCTGAATTTATTTTGATTTGTGTGTCCTTCCTTGGTTTTTTTTGGGCTGTCTTGTGCAGTTACAACAGCTGAAATAAATACCATGGAAAGTAGTAAAGAAGTTAGTTTCTTCATGTTCTAAATATTTAATTTTAAAATGAGTGTGAATTTAATGATAAGGAGGAAGAACCTTAATTAAATGTTAAAAGTTTAACAAAGCTTTATCATTTTTTTTGGTCAAAATTTTACTCACTTTTTTATTTCCAACTTTTATTTTTACAACATTCTGTTGGTCTTGAAATTCTTTGGTGAGTATTTGATTTATTATTTCTAATGAAGTGATGTTTTCTATCCCTTTTATTTCTAAATAAAAATAGATTAGATCTCCATCGTATTCTTTTCCTAAATAATTAAATTCTAATTCTTTATTATTGACTTTAATTTGAAGTTTTTCCTTTAAATAATTGGAAAAATAACGATCAGATTCTTTTAATTCTTTTTTAGTTGTTAGCTGTAAATCGATATCGAACTCGTTGTTTAAAGTAGTTTCAATATCATCCATAAAGACATTGATAATTATTTCTATACTTTTTTCTTCTTGATTGTATTTTATTTGAGTTAAGCTTAAATAATATTTATGTGCTGAAAATGCTAATAATGGAATTATACATAAGAAAAGTATTTTTTTTGAAAATGACATAAAATATAGATCTAATAAAAGGATTGATTATTCTTTATCTTCTTCTTTATTGAGTAGTTTTAAATAAGCAGTACTTTCTTCTCTTAGAACATTAATGAGCTCTATTTTTCTATTTTGCCTAAACATATCTTCAATCCCAAGAGGATTACAATATTCTAAAAAGGCATAATATTTTCCTGTGGGTATTTTTAAATCATTTTCAAAAAATGGTTCACCAAACTCACTAACAAGCATTTTAGGGAAATTCTTCTTAAATTCCATATTCTTTCTTAATGCCCACATTCTTTCAGAATATTTAAAAGCAATTTTTGCTGTTGCTCCCGCACCCGCAAAATATGAAGTAGGATCTACATTATTAATTGGAGGTTTTACATTTTGATCTATAAAATCTCCATCATAAATCACTTTCATATTTACCTTAGAAAAATTCATAGTCCTTTTTAAAGCTTCTCCTTTTCTATCTTCAGGTGTCTTTTTTAAGTCGAGTGTTAAAAATCCATCTAGATCATTTCTTTTAAGAACGACTTCGTCTAATTCGTAGGTGTTATCAATCATAAAAACATCTAAAACTTCAGACCTAAAAACAAAATTATTGACAATACGATATACTGTTCTGTGTTGTACAGAGGTAAATTGCAGTGTGTCACCAATAGAAACAATTATTTTATAATCCCCAAAATCATTAGAATAGGTTCCTTTGTTAGTCTTAAGATTAATAATGTTTGCATTTTTAACTACTCCACTAGAATCTTTAAGCTTTCCTAGAAGCCAAAAATTATCTTTCTGTGCAACTAGACTAGAAGAATAAATGAATATAAAGAGTAGAAGTAGTTTTTTTATCACTGTGATTAATTTAGTACCATATAAAAATACGACATAGAATTTTGTAAATAAGAGTTAAATCTTATTTATCATTGTTTTCTAATAAATACGAGCGGCTTTTTTCTTTTAAAAGTTGAATAATATCTAGAATTTTCTTCTGATGATAAAGTTCTTTAATTTTGAATTGTTTGCAATAATCTATAAATGCATATATTTTTTTCGCTGGTATTTTGAGTTCTTCAAAAAAATCTTCCCCAACATCTTCTACAAGGTTTTTAGTTGAAAAGACATTAGAAGTAATTTTTCGAAGTCTATCTTTTTTCTTGTTGTTAGATCCCAAACCAATAAGTCCTCCAATCCCTTTAAACGTTCTAGTAGGATCTGTATTTTGAGTACTTAATTTAGACAACCCATTTTGAGAAGAATCGTAATTTTCAGCTTGTCCTTCTTTGTCCTTATCCGAAATTTCTACAATCAAATCTAGCATGCTTTTTCTCATTTTCGCAATAGAATCTAAAGGGACTTTTCTTCTGTCTGTCAGTAAATTACCAGTTAAATCGTGTTTTCTCAGAGCAATCTCATCTAACGTATAGCTTTTTTTCTCAAGGATAAGATTCAACTTCTTCGAAAATACTATACGGTCTGTAATGACTCTTTTAACTGTTTCATATTGTACTGAGCTAAACTGTACCGTATCACCTAATGATACAACTATTCTATATTGTCCGTAATCGTTAGAAAAGGTACCTTTCTCTGAAGTTAAATTAACAACGTGAACATCTTTCAAAAGAATGATCGAATCTCTTAACATTCCATGTAAATAAAACTTATTATTCTGAGCAACGAATTGCAATGAGATTAATAAGAATAAAAAGAGAAGTAATTTCTTTTTCAAAGATTTTAATTTGAAGGTTAATTTTCACAAAGTAAATATTCATTTGCCTAAGTTGCTATTAATAATACAATAAAGTTTTGTTAATTTAAAGTATCATTATGTATTTTTGAATTTATGAAGAAACTGATCATAGCAAGTACTTCTACAGTTCATGGTAGTCGTTTTTTAGACTATTTGTCTCCAACATTATCTGAGTTTTTTAAAGGAATAGATACTGTTTTATTTATCCCGTATGCAAGACCTAGTGGTGTTTCTTATGATGAGTATACTTTAATTGCTAGAGAAGCTTTTACTAAAATTGATATCAAAGTAAAAGGAATTCATGAATTTGAGGATCCTATTAAAGCTGTTGAAAATGCCGAAGCAATTTTTACGGGTGGTGGAAACACGTTTGAATTGGTGAATCAATTGTATAAAAATGATTTATTACCAAACCTTATTAAAGTTTTAAATAATGGAACACCTTATTTAGGAACTAGCGCTGGAAGCAATATTTGTGGAATTTCTATGATGAACACCAATGATATGCCTATTGTTTATCCTCCAAGTTTTGAAACCTTAGCAATGATTCCTTTCAATATTAATGCTCATTATTTAGATCCAGATACGACCTCTTTACATATGGGAGAAAGTCGTGAAACTAGAATTAAAGAGTTTCATGTATACAATGAAACTTCTGTACTTGGTTTACGAGAAGGAAGTTGGTTAGAAGTAATTGATTCTACAATTACTTTAAAAGGGAATTTTTCTGCAAGATGGTTTCAACAAGGAAAAAACCCTACTGAACTAGCAACAAATTCAGTTGTTAATACTTAATGTAATCTACAATTTCTAGACCGTAACCAATCATACCAACACGTTTTGTTTGCTGAGTATTTGTCATCAATTCAATTTTACAAATATTTAAATCGTGTAAAATCTGAGCACCAATTCCAAAATCTTTATTATCCATAGTCATGGCTGGAGCTTTCATTTCTCCTTCTGCTTGATTTTCTTTTAGAATATGTAATCGATTTAATAAGTTTTGAGCTTGATTTTGCTGATTGATAAATAAAATAGCTCCTTTTCCATTTTCATTAATGGCTTGAAACATTTGATCTAACTTTTTGTCAGCATTATTTGTTAGCGTTCCTAAAATATCATTATTAACTAATGTAGAATTTACTCTAGTTAAAATAGGTTCTTCAGATTTCCATACACCTTTTGTTAAAGCAATATGAACTTGATTATTTGTTGTTTGTTGATATGCTCGTAATCTAAAATCTCCAAACCTTGTCAATATTGTAAAGTCTTCTTTTTTCTCGATTAAAGAATCATGCTCCATTCTATAAGCCACTAAATCTTCAATAGATACAATTTTGATATCAAATTTCTTAGCTACATCAATTAATTGAGGAAGTCGAGCCATGGTTCCGTCTTCGTTCATGATCTCAACAATTACTCCCGCAGGTTCTAAACCAGCTAAGCGAGCAAAATCGATGGCAGCTTCAGTATGTCCTGTTCTTCTTAATACACCACCTTCTTTCGCTTTTAAAGGGAAAATATGTCCTGGTCTAGCTAAGTCAAAAGGTTTTGTGTCTTTATCAATGAGAGCTTTCACAGTTTTAGCTCTGTCTGAAGCAGAAATTCCTGTTGTAACACCTTTACCTCGTAAATCTATAGAAACTGTAAAAGCTGTTTCCATTGGGTCGGTGTTATTATTCACCATCATACCCAACTCTAATTCTTTACAACGTTTTTCTGTTAGTGGAGTACAAATAAGACCACGGCCATGCGTTGCCATAAAGTTAATCATCTCTGGAGTTACCATTTCTGCAGCAGCAACAAAATCGCCTTCATTTTCTCTATTTTCATCATCTACAACAATGATTACTTTTCCATTCTTAATATCTTCAATAGCTTCTTCTATTGTGTTTAATTGTATGGATTTGTTGTTAGTCTTAGTGCTAATCATTTGGCTTATTTATTCAGAAGGTTTTGATTTCTTTATCAATCTCGTTAATGGTTGCAAAAATACGTCAATATTAAATAATCCCATACCTTTTGAGGCTCTTCTTGTTAAGAAAACAGCAAAAGGAATCATAATAATAGTAGAAACCCAAGATCCTAAAACGGCAGAAAGAGAACTTTCTTCGGCTAAATTTCTACCAAATGTATTTGCAAAAAAGTAAATTACGTAAATAGATATCGCTAGAATCATAGGCAATCCAAATCCACCTTTTCTTATAATAGATCCAAGGGGAGCTCCTATGAAAAATAAGATAAGACAAGAAAGTGAAAAAGCAACTCTATTATGAAATTCAATATCATATAGGTTTAGTTTTTTTCTTCTGAACTTCCTGTTTTTTAGATCATTTTTGTTATTTCCTATTGATGATTTTAATTTATTAACAGCGGCACCTAAGACTCCTCTTTTAGCATTAAAATCAAAATTATCAAGTATTAGTGGTTCAAGTTTAGCTGTGCTTATTGAGTCATTATTTTTGTATAGTTGTTTTGCATTTATTTTTAGATATAGGCTTTTAGATTTAGACTCTATATAGGTATCATATGACACCTTCATTATAGGTAACGTGTCTTTTAGCTGTTTTAAGCTAAGCATATTATAGTTTTTTGTATACTTCAATTCATCTAAATCATCTTCTGAGAATTTTGAAATATCGATATTAAATGCATATTCCTTAAAAGTGGCATTTGAAGCGGGCATTTTATCTTGCTTAGTTACACTTCTTCTTTTTGGTAAATGATCTTCATGATAATAACCATCATATAAAACAAGCGTCATGTATTTACTGCCTTCTTCACTAATAATTTTACCACTCTCAGCTGTTATTACTTTTTTATTTCCTCTACCGGAAGAGAGGTCGTAAATGAGCACATTCTTTAATAAGTTTTTCTCTTCTCCGTATTTTTCATCAAATTTTATTTGATAGTTTGGAATTTCAGTATTAAAACTTCCCGCCACTAAGGCTAAAGCGGGTGTTTTCTTTTTAATATTATTTGTTAAGTTCCGCGATTTTAAAGTTGCGTATGGAAACACATAGTTTAAAGACAAAAAATTTAAAATACTAATTAAGAATGTTAACACAATTAAAGGTCGCATAAACCTTGTTAATGAAATACTTGCCGATTTTGCAGCAGCAAACTCGTAGTTTTCTGAAAGATTACCCATAGCCATAATGGAAGAGAGTAAAACTGCAATTGGTAACGCTTGAGAAGAAACAACGAGCGCTGTATAATAAAGAAATTTGAATATAAAGAAAAGACTAATCCCTTTTCCTGCAATGCTTTCAAAGGCTATCCAAAGTGCTTGCATTACAAGGACAAAGAGAATAATTAGAAAGGTTGCAAAAAATGGAACGAGAAAAGATTTTAATATGTAACGATCTAAAATTTTCATTTAATCTATTAAATAATCTAACTTTTCATATTTAGCTTTATCAAACTTAAATAACTGATCTGAAATGATCTGATTACTTTTAAATTGATTAATTGTTAAGGTTGTTTTTGCTCCGTTTGCACCAAACTGGATCAACTGATAAATATGTTTTGTTTTTGAATCGATTCCAAGATGTACTTTTACGATTTCTGAAGCACTATCTATTGGTGTTAATTCAACAAATTGAATTTTACGACCTTTAATATTAACTAATTTACTCATAGAGTAATTATATCCTTCTTGATGAAAAGTTAATAATTTTGATGGATATATAAAACCATCGTCTTCGCTTAAATCTTGATCGTTAATGGTCACTTCTTTCTCATCATGATTGACAACATATAATTTGTTGCCATCAAAAACGAAATTACTTCCTAAATAATCTAGATTGTATTTTTCTCCTTGAAGTGTAATTTTTCCATTCGTAGGTAATTCATCATTTTCATTAATACCAGCTTCTATATTTACTAAAGAAGTGCTAAATCCGATTTGCATATTTGTGTACGCTCCCATTTTTAAGGAAACTTCATCCAATAATGCTTTTGCTTTTTCTGATTCTTGAGAAAACGCAGTGGTACAAATTATGAAAGCAATTAAAAATAATCCAACTTTTTTCATTCTATCCATTTTTTTCATTCTCTAATAATTGTTCTAATGCAACAAAATCTGCGACTAATACTTGTCTTGCTTTGCTTCCTTCAAACTGACCTACAATCCCTGCAGCTTCTAACTGATCAATTAATCGGCCAGCTCTATTATATCCTAATTTTAATTTTCGCTGTAATAAAGACGCTGATCCTTGTTGGGCAGTCACTATAACTTCTGCGGCTTCTTTAAATAATTTATCTCTATCTGCTATGTCTATATCAAGACCTGTGCCACCTTCTTCACCAACATACTCTGGTAATAAATAGGCTTCAGGATACGCTCTTTGAGAGCCAATGAAATCTGTAATTTTTTCAACTTCAGGAGTATCTACAAAAGCACACTGAATTCTTTCAATTTCATTACCGGCGGTATATAGTAAATCTCCACGACCAATTAATTGATCTGCTCCACCTGCATCTAATATCGTTCTAGAATCTATTTTTGAAGTCACTCTAAAAGCTATTCTTGCTGGGAAATTTGCTTTAATGATTCCTGTAATTACGTTTACAGAAGGTCTTTGTGTTGCAACGATTAAGTGAATACCAATAGCTCTAGCTAACTGTGCCAAACGTGCAATGGGAGTTTCTACTTCTTTACCAGCAGTCATAATTAAATCTGCAAATTCATCAATAACCAAAACAATGTAGGGTAAAAATTGATGCCCGTCGTTTGGGTTTAGTTTGCGTGCTTTAAACTTGGTATTATATTCTTTTATATTACGAACCATGGCTAATTTCAACAAATCATACCGATTGTCCATTTCAATACACAGCGAGTTTAATGTATGAACAACTTTAGTGGTGTCTGTAATAATAGCTTCTTCTGTATCGGGTAATTTTGCCAAATAATGACGCTCAATTTTATTAAACAACGTCAATTCTACTTTCTTAGGATCTACCAAAACAAACTTTACTTCCGCCGGATGTTTACGATAGAGTAGGGAAGTTAACACTGCATTTAATCCTACAGATTTTCCCTGACCAGTTGCACCAGCCATTAATAAGTGAGGCATTTTTGCTAAATCGACGACAAATGTTTCGTTAGAAATTGTTTTTCCTAAAGCAATAGGAAGTTCCATATCGGATTCTTGAAATCTCTTTGAAGCAATCACAGAATGCATAGAAACAATCGTAGATTTCTTATTTGGGACTTCAATACCAATGGTTCCTTTTCCTGGAATGGGTGCGATGATTCTAATTCCTAAAGCTGCTAGTGATAAAGCAATATCGTCTTCTAAGTTTTTAATTTTTGAAATTCTAATTCCTGCATCCGGAACAATCTCATACAATGTAATCGTTGGACCTACAGTTGCTTTAATCTGAGCAATCCCAATCTTATAATTTTTAAGCGTTTCTACAATTTTATTTTTATTCTGTTCCAGTTCTTCTGGATCAATAGAAATACTTTCGTTGTATTGTTTTAACAGATTAAGTGTTGGAAACTTAAAGTTTCCTAGATCCAACGTTGGATCAAATTCACCAAAATCTTTCACTAATTTTTTTGATAAGTTTTCAGTAACATTTTCTTCTTCTGTTATTTCTTCTACATCAATTTCAACTTCATCTTCTGTAGCTTGTATGATTGGCTCTTCAACATTCTTAACGTCAATTTCTTCAGTTTTTTCTTTTGAAGTTTGAGCTTCTGAATGATTTTGAATAGTGGGTTGAAGATTTTCTAAGGACAATTCAAATTCAGATTTCTTTTCTAAATCATCACTACTTTCTTCTGATGTTGGTTCAGTACGATCACTTTCATCAGTAGAAATGATTTCAATTTCTTCGTCTGTTTTAACTACTTTCTTTGTTCTAAACTTATTGATTAGTAGTTCTGGGGTTATTTTAAATCGAATAGTTAAGTATGCTAAAAAAAGAAAGAGTAAAATAATCCCTAGTCCTGTTTTTCCGATGAATAATTGTAAATATTCATTAATTTCATATCCAATCACTCCAGAGAAAAGGGATGCAGATTTATTGATGAAACCGAGTGAAACGGAAATCCATAACATGCCTAGTAACCCCCAATTATAGGATATAATTAATTTAGAAAGTCTTGTTTTTAATAACCAAAATAATCCTGTGATAAAGAGCAAATATGGAATTATAAAAGCGCCTAGTCCAAAGCCATTATAGATAAAAAAGTGACTAAGGTTAGCACCAACTTTACCTAAAAGATTTTCACCTTGAACCGTTTTATCTGCAAACTGACTGATGATACTTTGATCTTCTTGCCAGTTAAAGAAAAAAGAAATGAACGCGACTACTAGAAATAAAGAAAACAATAATAAAAAAGAGCCAATAACGGTTTGTGTCTGCCTACTTTTAAAAAAAGTGACCACAGGATTTGGCTTTGTTGATTTTATTTTAGCAGAAGTCTTCGTCTTTTTTGCCATGTAAGATTCAAGTATTTTAAAAAGTAAATATAAGTATTTACTTAGAAAAGCAATGCTATTTTAGGGATGTATATAATCCCAGCAATAATTAAAGAAATGATTGCAGCAATACCTGCAGAACCTGCAGATACATCTTTAATAACACCAATCTTTTTATGATAATCTGGGTGAATAAAATCTGCTAATTTTTCTATTCCTGTATTTAGAGATTCTGCTACGAGTACCAATCCGATAATTAATATTTGAATGAGCCACTCTGTAGTGCTTATCTCAAAATAAAAACCTGCTATAGATATGATAATAGCAGCACAAATCTGAACTTTTATGCTGCTTTCAGTTTTTATAAGAAGCCAAATACCGCGAAGGGAAAATTTCACACTCCGCAGTCTTTCAACAATAAAATTATCTTTTGGATTTTTCAAAACCTTATTTAATGGCTGCTAATGCTTTTTCGTAATTAGGTTCTTGCCCAACTTCAGGGACTAACTCATTGTAAACAACTTCACCATCTCCATTCACAACAACAATTGCTCTAGCGTGTAAATTACTAAAACCTCCATCTGTAATTTCTACTCCATAATCTTTTCCAAAACTTCCATTGACAAAATCGGATAACATTACAACGTTTTCAATTCCTTCTGCTCCACAAAAACGCCCTTGAGCAAATGGTAAATCTCTAGAAATACATAAAACCTTTGTATTCTCTAAACTTGCTGCTGATTTATTAAAAGTTCTAACAGATGTCGCACAAACTCCTGTATCAACACTTGGGAAAATATTTAAAATCAAATTAGATCCTGAAAAATCTCCTAAAGACTTTACTGATAAATCTGTGGTAGATAGTTTAAAATCAGGTGCTTTTGATCCAACTGTTGGAATTTCTCCTGAAGTATTTGTAGGTGTTCCACCTAATGTAATTGAAGCCATTTTTTTCTGTTTTTTTGTTTGTCAAATGTAAAAAAATAAAGCTATGAAATTTGTTTCAATTTTGTTAATTATTACGTCGATTATTATAAATATCTTCGTGCAGATTTGTAAATAACCCATGAATTTATCTATATACACAAAAGAGTTTCGATATAACTGGAAGTTAGCCGCTCCCATTATATTAGGTATGTTGGGACATACTTTTGTGAGTTTTGTAGATAATATTATGGTAGGGCAGCTAGGAACTGCAGAACTAGCCGCTGTTTCATTGGGGAATAGCTTTATGTTTATCGCCATGTCTTTAGGGATTGGTTTTTCTACAGCAATCACACCTTTAATAGCGGAAGCAGATTCTTCTGATAATTTTTTAAAAGCAAAATCTACTTTTAAACACGGGTTATTTTTATGTACAGTTTTAGGAATTAGCTTGTTTTTATTGCTCTTTTTTGCAAAACCATTACTGTATTTTATGAAGCAACCTCCTGAGGTTGTAGATTTAGCCATTCCATATTTAGATTTAGTTGCTTTTTCTCTAATTCCGTTGATTATTTTTCAAGCATTTAAGCAATTTAGTGATGGTATGTCCATGACAAAATATCCAATGTATGCAACTATTATTGCGAATGTTGTCAATGTACTCCTAAACTATATTTTAATTTTTGGAAAATTCGGATTTCCAGCAATGGGAATCGTTGGAGCGGCATACGGAACCGTAATTTCTCGTTTTATAATGCTCGCTTATTTATGGGTTTTATTAACTAAAAAGGAAAGATCGAAAGCGATCGTTACCAATATTAAAATCTTTGTTTTAGAAAAATTAATGATCAAAAAAATCATTAGTATAGGAGCACCAAGTGCGATGCAAATGTTTTTTGAAGTTGCCATTTTTACAGCAGCTATTTGGTTAAGTGGTTTGTTAGGTAAAAATCCGCAGGCAGCGAATCAAATTGCTTTAAACTTATCTTCTATGACATTTATGGTTGCCATGGGATTAAGTGTTGCAGCAACCATTAGAGTAGGAAATCAAAAAGGATTAAACAACTATAGAGAATTAAGAAGAATCGCTTTTTCTATTTTCTTATTTTCAGTTATTCTAGCATCCGTATTTGCCATCACTTTTCTGTTATTGCGTTTTCAATTGCCAAAAATATATGTCGATTTTGATGATGCCGTTAACTTTACAGATAATATGGAGGTGGTAAGCATCGCAGCACAATTATTATTAGCTGCTGCAATTTTTCAAATTACTGACAGCATTCAAGTAGTAGTGTTAGGAGCTTTACGTGGGTTACAAGATGTAAAAATCCCAACGATCATTACGTTTATAGCTTATTGGGCGATAGGATTTCCTGTGAGTTTTTTCTTAGGAAAAGAAGAAGCCTTAGGAAGTTTTGGAATCTGGTTAGGTTTACTAGCGGGATTATCTTCCGCAGCCGTTTTATTATATATTCGCTTTAATTATTTAACTTTAAAGTTGATTAGAGAAGCATCGTAAATTATTAAAAAAGGTGACTGAGGCTCTCGAAGTCACTATTGAAATGTAAAACACTTGTGGTTTCGAGAGCCTCAACCACCAAAAAATAACAATACCGACTTTAGATAAAAAGTCGCAATAAATAAATTAATAAATGGATTTACCTAAATTTTTATTAGCTGATAACAGCAGTTTTCCTGAAGATATATTTGTACTGCACACAGAATTTCCTCGTTTTTTAATCAATTTAAAAGATGATGAGATAGAATGGTTTGAAGATTTATCTGGCGAAAGTGAAGAAGATATTGCAGGGGAAGTTTCTCATCTAATTGATGCTGCTTCTACATTCTATGATGAGCAGATGGAAGGCTATGAGTAATTTAAACATTATTCCTTCACAGGTAAATAATGCTTTTTTAAGTACGCTTTAAATCTAGGCTCACTTCTATAAGGATCAAACTCTGGGTATAGGTTTACACTACTAGCTCTATAAGGATTCGTGATTTTATTCATATAGAAATACATAGAATCTCGGTTCTTTTGAATGGCAAAAAACATCGATTTTACATAATTTCTTTTTACATAATTGTCTAAAACATTACGAACTTCTTGTGTGTCTCCTAAATAACCATAAACCGCTCCTTTGTTTATGTAATACTGCCTGTTTTTTTTATGTTGTTCTAAGTAGACCAATGCTTCTTTATACTCGCCTTTGTAGTAGTGGTAATCGAAATAAATATATTTATCACGCCCACCGTTATAGACTTCCATAAAGCTTTTATCTTCTAATAATTTTTTGGCTTCGTCAAATTTTTTGACATATAAGATCGCATAGAAATATCTGTTAGAGTTTTGATAATTTTTTGGACTTAACTCATAGAATTTTTTTTGGTATTCATATGATTTATCATAATCATTTAAAATAGTTAAATACTTGCGAGCTAGACTATTGTAAACCCAAGGTTCATCTGGAGAGTCTTCTAATTCTTTCTTTAATTTATCTATTTCTCCTGTTCTATCTTTATCCTTAAATGATTTAATATTTAACTCAATATTTTCATATCTATTTTTATTAATCGTAAACTTCATTTTAT
>TARA_R110001632_G_scaffold64960_6_pt1 | contig 14134 bp, 11 predicted proteins | sample TARA_R110001632 | Tara Oceans TARA_R110001632 (sample SAMEA4398266) | marine metagenome | biome: Polar Biome; feature: [SRF] surface water layer (ENVO:00010504); material: water (ENVO:00002006), including particulate matter (ENVO:01000060) such as... | depth 5 m
TTACGTTGGACTTTAACGCCGCTATGCTTGATTCTTTTAATACCTGTATCATCTATATTAGCTTATCATGAAGGTTTTATAGAAACAAAACTTTATGGCATCATGTTTTGGCTACAGTTATTATTTTATATAGCAGCACTTACAGGTTGGTTCTTAGAAAATAGATCAACACGAATAAAGGCTTTATTTGTTCCCTACTATTTTTTTATTATGAACCTGTCTGTAGTACTTGGCTTTTTTAGATATATGAAAAAGTCACAATCTGTCAATTGGGAACGCGCTAAAAGAGCTGTTTAAATCGGATTAAAAAAAGAAATTTAACTAATGTCAAAATAAAAAAATGAAGTTAGGAATCATAATGATATGCTACAATAATGAAAATGATATTGATATAAGTCATTGTACAAAATATTTAAATAAAGTAAAAAATATAAAGATCTGTTTGGTTAATAATAATAGTGACGATAACACCTATGATGTATTGAAAGAAATAAGAGAGAACTGTGAAAGTGTTTCAGTAGTGAACATCAAAAAATTTAAATCAGATGATTCTGCTGTAAAAGCAGGGGCCAGATATATGGCTAGTCAATTCAACTTAAACCATTTAGGGTTTGTTACTCTAAACAAAGCTAATAAAGATAAAAGCTTAAGCGAATTGATTAAAGAGATTAGAGATAATCAAGTACATATTTTAAAGTATAATCAAAGCTTCATAAATAAAAAAGGAATAAAGCTAACAATGTTTCAAAGCTTATTTCCTGTGATGGATTATATAGAAAAAATGACTGTAAAAAAAGAATATAGCACTCTTGATGTTTAAGCTAATTTCATAAATTGTAATGACTGATAAAGCAGCTCCGATTTCTTCTAAAATGTTTTTTATAACAATCATAAAAAAAGTAAAATATGTTGTATTAACTGGTCTATTTCTTTTGTTGATCGCTATGATATCAATTAGTATTACAAGAAAACCTTCTTATACAATTCAAACCAATGGGAAATTATACATTGTAAATAAACATAGCCGTAGTATCACCGTTTTTGACTTGTATGAAGGCAAGGAAATCGCTGAATTCCCACTAGAAATTGAACCACATGAGGCTACAACTTTATTTGGTCAAAATAAAGTGATTATAACAAATTACGGAACTCATAATGTTTTTGGTAAAACCATCACAATTATTAATACAGCATCTAATAAAGTTGAGAAAACTATTGAGCTTGAAGAAAGTTTAAGACCACATGGGATTGTAGCTTTTCCAGACGCTAATAAAGTAGGAGTAGTTACCAATATAGGTAATGAACTACTTGTCGTTAATTTAGAAACAGGGATTATTGAGAAAAAAATATCAACTCAACAAGTTGTTAGTCAACTCCTAGTACTTCACCCTACTAAACCATTGGCTTTTGTCTCTAACATTAGTTCTGGTTCAGTAAGTGTTATTGATCTAGTAAAAGATAAGGTCATAAAAATAATTTCTTGTGGTAAAGGGACAGAAGGAATTGATATTACTCCAGATGGAAAGGAAATTTGGGTAACCAATACTAAAGAAAATACAATCTCTATTATTAATACAAATACATATAAAGTTACGAAAACACTATCTGCTGGTAAAGAACCATTAAGACTTAAGTTTTCTATTGATGGAAAGTACTGCTTGGTCACAAATTCTGATGATGGAACTATTTCTGTTTACAACAGCTACTCAAAAAAACAAATAAAAACAATATGCATTCCTGGTAAAAAAGGCCTTATTGAAAGAGCGCTTTACCATACTCCACGCCCAGGAGGTATTTTAATGCATCCGAATGGATTGTATGCTTTTATAGCAAACTCAAATGCTAATAAAATTGAAGTAATCGACATGCAAACCTTTACTTTAGTTAGTACTATAGGCACTGGTAAAGTTCCAGATGGATTAACATTTGTTGAATAGCATCTAAAGATGTAAAACAATACGATTATCTTAATAATTGTAGCTAAAAAAACCATTCATCTATGGTTAAACGCAAACTATCGATACCGAAAAGCTACCTAAAGATAAATCCTTTTTCACTTGTTATTAACCTTTATTTTTGACTCTAAATAACGGATTTAAGTCAACATTTATATAAATTTTTAAGCTTTAAAAAATCATGAAACATCCAAATTATAGTTTTGTAATATCAATTCTGTTTTCACTCTTAATCATTTCTTGTTCTATTCCAGATTTAGAAAATAGTCTAGATGAAAACATTGATAATAACTCACTTTCACTATCAATTCCTGATGGATTTGATTTTAAGACTCATGAAGAAGTTATCATAACTATTACAGACAATTCTGAGTACGCTAAATATGATATTTTCATCTATTCTAGCGAACCTGTATTTATAGGAAATCAAACATATGAGAACGAATCTGGTGAAATAGTTACAGAACCTGTATATAGAAATGGTGCCATTGATAAATTAGTTTTTTCAGGAGTTCCTCATAATGGTCTATTGACTCAAACAATTAATGTTCCTACATATTCTGATAAAATATACATTAGACGAAATGGTAAATTCAACTATTTTTCTTCAGTAGAAACTATAGTCAATCAACAAGTCAATTACAATTATACATTGTTAAGAAACAGATCAATGAACAATGCAACATCAGCCAATCAGGTTAACGACTATCTGTATTGTGTTAATGGAGCTGGAGAATTATTTCAGGTAGCTCCTTTAACTGGAGTACTTACCGATTTGTCAATTATGCCAATGGGTAGCTACACTGCAGCGATAGATCAAGAAAATAAACTGCTTTATTCTGTAGGAAGAAGTAGTCCTTACCCTTTAATGAAATATTCTATTGAAAATAATACTTGGGAAACAGTTGCAAATCTAGGCATTGGAGGACCAAGGTTAGATTTTAATTCTAATGACAATTTGTTATATTTCTCTACCAAAGATAAGCTCTATACTTTTGATCCGACCACTGGTGCGAACTTAAATATATGGGATATCAAAGGACTTCATGATACCAATGGAGGTGATTTAGCTTTTGCGGATGATGGAACGTTGTTTTTATGTACTTTTTCTGGATTATACCGATTAGAACTAGACGCTAATAACGAATATCAAAGTACAAGAATTAGCTCAGATAATTTACCGTTTAAACCCACTTCTATGACCTTTGATTCTAATCAAGAGTTGTGGTTGGCTAATAGTGCTAGTAGTTCTGATTTAATTATCATGGATACACAAACTGGAGGTTGGCAATATCAATATGGAGTAAGTGCTAACAATAATACTGATATGGGTCGAGTTATTAATGATTTAACAACATTTAGAGTATTCACAGATAATTTTGTAGATGTTGATACAGATGGTGATGGAATTTTAGATGCTGATGATTCATTTCCAGATAATGCTGAAAAAGCTTTTGAAATATTTACACCAAGTAAATATGGAGCTGGTACCATTGCCTTTGAAGATTTATGGCCATCTGCAGGTGATTATGATTTTAATGACATGGCATTAAACTATCAAGCAATTGCAGTATTAAACGCTCAAAATTTAGCAGTACAAGTAGACTTTATTTGTCGTGTTAAATCAAATGGCGCAGGGTATACAAATGGATTAGGTATAGAAATAGAAGGTCTATCTCCTTCATTAGTTGAGAGTGTAACAGGAACTTTTTTTACAGAAAATTATATAGTTCTAGAATCGAACGGAACAGAAGCTAATCAAGAAAATGCAGTAATTATTTTTTCTGACAATGTAGATAATTTATTAAATGAAACAACAATTTCAATAAAATTTACACAACCTATTAGTACAGATGTATTAGGTGTTGCTCCTTTTAATCCATTCATCATCATTAATAAAAACAGAGCGAAAGAAGTTCATTTACCAAAAGCACATATTACATCATTAGGGAATAATATTTTTAATGTAGATGGGGTAAACCGTGATCCTGATGGAGACTTTATATCTGAAAATGGATTTCCATGGGCAATTAGTATTATTCATGATTTTAAGGTCCCAAAAGAAAATATTTCTATAATTGAAGCGTATAACTTTTTTAGTGATTGGGCTAATTCTGGTGGAGTTGTTAATAAGGACTGGTATAAAGACAACCCTGGAAATAGAAACACAGATAAAATAGAATTGTAATTCAATTTTTACAACAGTATGGAAAGATACTTCTACCCTCTAAAATTTTAATACTTCTTCTCCCTCTTTAGATCTATTATTATAAAATTTAATTTTAATAATGAAATTGTTCTTGGCATTTTCATTATTAAAATTAAATTTTTTTGTGTAAATAATACATTCAAATATTCCTCATTTTTCAGGTATAAATAACTGTTTTTTTAATTTAGTATTTCTGCCCTTGTAAAAACAAGAGAATTAAGTGAACTTCGATGTTAAACTAAAGGCGATCCCGAAAAGCCTATGTTAAACAGAGTAGGAAAACATAAACAACAGAAATGGCAAATACAGAATTACACAAAATCGTTGTAGATAAACTAAAAAGGCTTTTAGATGGTAACGCAACTATGACACAAGATTTAGAAGCTTCTTTACAAGTAGCTGTAAGCTTGGCTCAAAATAATAAAAATGGCTTAAATGATGATTTATACAAGGCAATTGATCAAGAATTTAATGGAAATGGATGGCCCACGACTATAGAAGCCTATTATGATTATTTGGACTTATATGTACGTTTAATTCCGAATGAAATTAATAACCCCGACTATCCAACAGCATGGACAAGTGATGGAACAAAAAATGGATACAACCAGAAAGTATATGATTTTCTTTGCCAGTTTTATTGGCTAGTCGATCAAAAAAATCCAACTACAGGAAACTCAATGCAAAGCTATCCTGACTTTGCCAAATGGTTAGTTGAATTTGCTACTGCTTGGGGAAGTTTCCTAGACACAACAGATTCTTTAACTCCTAAAACCTTAGCTTCTTTTAAAAATGATTCCATGTATAACTTTCCATGGTATGAAGAAAATGAGGAAAATTGGACAACCTTCAATCAATTTTTCTACAGAGAGTTTAATGATGCAGCACCGGTTACCAAAATATCTCCTTTACGTCCAATTGCAGATCCAAAAAATAATGAAACGATAGTTTCTCCTGCCGATTGTACATTTAAAGATGTATATCCTATAGACAATCATGGTAAAGTTTTAGATTCAGAAGGAAACAACATTAAAGTTAGATTGAAACACACACATGCTATTGGTAATGTAAAAGACTTGCTAGACAATAGCAAATATGCTGAAGATTTCTATGGAGGAACTTTTGTTCATTATTTCTTAAGTCCATTTGATTACCATCGATTCCACACACCAGTTGGAGGTGAAGTCTTGGAAATTAAAAAAATTCTAGGCCAAGTGTATTTGAATGTTATTATGCAGGAAGACGGACAATGGGATGCTCCAGATAATGCAACTGATGGTTATGAATTTACACAAGCACGTGGTTTGGTTATAATTGATGCTGGACCTGTGGTTGGTAAAGTTGCCGTACTTCCAATTGGAATGGCGCAAGTATCTGGAGTTATGATGTATGATTCATTGAAAGGTAAAGAAGTTGTAAAAGGACAAGAATTTGGAAAGTTTAGATTTGGAGGTTCAGACATTATTATGTTATTCCAAAAACCACCAACAGAATTATATCTATTTAAAAATAATCCATCACATAAACCAATTCATTTTCAATACGGACAGACTTCTGTGTATTGGAATAAATAAGAGATTGTGTTTGTTTAAAAGCAAGTTGTTACCTGTTCAGAAACAGTCAAAACTCCATCACTTTTTATTCATAAATTCATCTCAACTGATCTTGACTTTACATTTCAGAATTTTAGTGTTTTTTTAGACAAACTCATTCTTTATAAAATATTATAATTTTTTTTATTCCAAAAACCATCTTAACACCCCTTTTATAGTTAGGTATTTATACTTTTTTCATAAAACAAGTAAAAACACTCTCTAAGTCGAGTAAATATAACTTCAACTTTAAGGAACACTAAAATCAACTATACTTCGGTATTTAAAAACTCATTTTATGAAACAAACTCATTTTTATTTGATGCTATTATACAGTGTCTTTTTCATGTATGCTTGCTCCTCTGGCAAGAAAGATTCAAGTTCTTCTTATCAAGCGATTGCAAAAAGTATTCCTACAGATTCTGATGTTGTTATCAGTACTGAAATTCCTCTAGGAATCACAGTAACAACTAAACCACCAACATTAGAATCGCTTCAACATGATTTTGATGTATTCTCTTGGCAAACATTTGTGGCTTTAAACTGGTCTGCAAATGCAGATGGTACGCCTAAAAAAGGAGTTACTTTCGGTGATGATGAATCTGGGTTGACCGTTTGGCAAGCTTGGAAGAGTAGTCGTGAAATCTTTCTACCCAATGGACAAAAACCAAATGCTTGGGGAGAAGTAGAAAATATTCCTATTGTTTGTGATGGTATAAGTAAAGAAGATTTAGAGAAAGGAATCATCACTTTAACTCAGGTTGGAAAAACTCCGAATGTTTTAGATGAAAGTGGCGAACCTTTTCAAACTGGACCTTTAATTGATCAAAATGGAAACTATACACGGTATGAGATTTTAACCAACAAATCTATGTTCGATTATATTGTTGACAATGAATTGTACAATCAAGAAGGGCAAAAAGCATTTAAAAAAGATGCAGATTTTCCTTTTAGTGATCCAAGTTCTAGTAATGTCGCTGAACCAAATTCACCTCAAGTTGGTGCGATTATGGTCAAAGCTGCTTGGATAAAAATGGGCGGTAAATATGATGCCAGTAAATTTCATACAGCATATGCATTAGTATATGATAATCCGCATGAACAAGCTGGAGTAAAGCCAGCATGTTCTTTGGTTAAAGTTGGATTGGTTGGACTCCATATTGCACATAAAACAAAAGGAGATCCTCAATGGATTTGGTCTACGTTTGAGCATGTAGCAAATGCACCAACTCAAGGAGAGCCTTTAGATCGTGATTTTTATAACTACCACAATCCTAAAAGTGATTATCCCGTAAATGAGCCACCTGCAAGACCATGGAATCCCGCAAATGTTGGAACAACTCCTACAAAAGTAGAGCGTGTAATTGCTATAGATGATAATGCAAGAGCATTAAATAAAAAATATCAAGCAGCTTTTGAGAAGTTAGTAAAAGGATCCGTTTGGGCTAACTATGAATTAGTTAGTACTCAATGGCCAACCGATGCAAATAATGTATCAGATCTCACCGGTAAACCAGCTCCAACTTATTTAGCAAACACAACTTTAGAAACTTACATACAAGGAAGAGTTCCTCAAACATCAAGCAACTGTATTGCTTGTCATAACAATGCTTCCATGACAAGTGGGAATTTTTCAGATTTTACCTATTTATTACAACGCGCAGAAAAACAAAAGAAATAGACATGGAACAACAAATGAATAACTTCGTCGGTCTTAGCGCCGTATTAACCGGATTTGCAGCAGATACCATTGCTCCAAATATAGATCCTATAAATATTAAAGCTGAATACTTTACAAAATTTACTGCTGAAATTTCAAATTACGCTGCAATATTATCAGCATATGAATTACTAAAATCACAAGGCAAAACAGATCAAGAGATTGGAGAAGCAATTCTTGCGATAGCTGATTATGAAATGCCTTGTAGACAATTAATTTTCTTATGGTACTCAGGAGCTTGGGCAACTGCTAATGGCAGTATGACTTCAAGTGAAATGCTTTCTGCCAAAAGTTACACTCAAGGTTTGGCTTGGCAAGTAATGCAATCTCATCCTATGGGAGATTCTAACTATCGATATGGATATTGGGCAAATGAACCTGCTGATTTGAGTGGATATACAGGTAATAACAACTAAAACGCAACAAGATGTCAACAACAAAAGATTATGATGTAATTATAGTAGGTTCTGGAGTAGCTGGAGCTATTGTTGCCTACAAACTAGGACAAGCAGGTAAAAAAGTATTGATTTTAGAAGCAGGCCCTAAAATCCCTACAGATCGAAGTAACTATATGGAAACCTTCTTAAAGGCAAATATAAAATCTCCTGAATCACCTTATCCACCAGCAACTCAAAATGCGGTCCCTTCCACAGAAGAGAATCCTTTAGGTCTACCAGATCCTGGAGAAGAAAATACGCCAAGATACACTGTTTTACAAATCGGGTCTTGGAGGAAACCAAAACAATCTTATTTCGATTTTCAACAACAACAAACTGGATTAACAGGTGACAGTCCTGATGCTAACTTTGCGTACGGAAGTTCTTACGAACGTGTTGGCGGAGGAACCACCTGGCACTGGTTAGGAACAAGTTTACGTTTCTTGCCCAATGATTTCAAGTTAAAAACTAAGTATGGGGTTGGTGTCGATTGGCCTACCGCTCTAAACAATCAAGATTTTTATGATTATTTAGTTCCTTATTATGAAAAAGCTACCAACGAAATTGGTGTCGCTGGAAGTAAAGAAGCAATGGATAAATTATATACTCAATTTGATCAACAAAGAACATTTGGACCAGAATATAATTATCCAATGCCTGAGATCGTAGAATCTTTAGTTGATGAAGAATTTGCAAACAATGTAACTTCCATGAACATCGATGGAGAACCTGTGTATGTTACTTCTACTCCACAGGGAAGAAACTCTAGAGCCGGAGAGCGACGTCAATGTGCTGGAAATACCAACTGTATTCCTATTTGTCCGATTCAAGCAAAATATGATGCAACTGTGACCATTGCCAGAGCTCTGCAAACTGGAAATGTAGATATTTTGTATCAACATGTAGTCAGTAAAGTTTTATTAGATCCTGAAACTGATGAAGTAAATGGTGTAGAATATATTACCTATGATACTCAAACAGGTGGTAAAACAGGAACTGGAACTGCTACAGCAAAAAAATATGTAATGGCTGCGCATGCAATTGAAACGCCGAAGCTAATGCTTATGTCTACCAGTGAAAAATTCCCAAATGGAGTCGCAAATAGTAGCGGGCAAATGGGAAAAAACTTAATGGATCATATTATGTATTTGGCTTGGGGATTGTCAAAAGACCCTGTGTTTCCATACAGAGGTCCGCTTTCTACATCAGGCATAGAATCTGTAAGAGATGGAGATTTCCGTAAGGCAGTTTATGATGATACTGGTAAATTAATTAAAGGTAGAGCAGCATATCGAATAGAAATTGGAAACGATGGTTGGTCATGGGCTGCCGGTGACCCATTCACGACATTGGGCGATTATGTTTTTGGACAAAACAATTCACACACCAATGTTTCTAAGCAAAATGGACAAGGAAAAGATTTACAATTTAATCCTAGCTTAGGTGATAACAGTAAACTTTTTGGGAAAGAATTGGTGAATACATTAAATGGTATTTATACACGACAGATTAGATTAGGATACTTAATTGAGCAATTACCTTACGAAGGAAACTCCGTTGAATTGTCTGATACCTTAACCGATAACTTAGGATTACCAAGACCAAAAGTAAACTATCAAATTCCTGAAGACTATGTAAGAAATGCCTTTGTTTCTGCAAAAAAAGTATCTACCGATATCTTTGATGAAATTGGAGCCACAGAATATACTCAAGATCCTGGTGAACCTGTTTTCTATGAGAATAAAGATGGAAAACCATTAACTTCTAGTAATTTCCAATACGAAGGAGATAACTTTATTTTCTATGGAGCGGGACATATTGTGGGCACCTATAGAATAGGAACTGAGAAAAGTAATTCTGTACTGAACTACCGTCAACAATCTTGGGATCATTCTAATTTATACATGATTGGTAGTGGTGTTTTTCCAACATTAACAACAGCGAATCCAACCTTAACTATTGCTGCTATGTCTTTTAGTGCTGCAGACAATATTTTGGAAGATTTAGATTCCTAGATTTATCATTTTTTGTAAACAAAAAGCACTGTATTTACAGTGCTTTTTTTATGTTTGCTGACGATTAAAATTAGACCATGCTAAAAACTTCAAATACGTTTATTGCAAAAGCAACACTACAAAGAGTTGGAAACAAATTAAGTGAAGAGTTAAGTCACATAACCAGTGCTGAGATTCCGTTAACAGAGGATGAGGAATCGCTATTAAAAAATTTCTTCCTGCGATCTGTCAAATCTAGTACTGACTTGATGAAATTTACACATCATATAAGTTTAGATTACAATGCTGTCTTTGGAAATACTTCTAAGTATTTTGATAATAAAATTTCATTCATAGAGTATTCAAATAGTGTGTTAAATCACCTGTATGAAAAGTCTAATCACCCACAAATTAAAACTGGAGAGTTATTTATCATTCACTTTCAAGAGCTTAAATTTCAAGACATTACAGTAGATGGAATTGGTATTTTTAAAATTGAAAATAAGATTGATTATTTAAAATTCAATCAACATGATAACGACTTAGATTTTACCATCAACAAAGGTGTGAAATTGCAAAAAATAGATAAAGGATGTTTGATTCTAAATACTGATAAATCTGATGGATATCGCGTTTTTTCGATCGACAATAATAGCTATGACGCTAATTATTGGAAGAAGTCTTTTTTAGATCTTGAAGAAGTCATGAATGACTCGTATCAAACAAAACATCATCTGGGCTTATTATCTACGTTCTCTAACACTATGGTAGAAAATAATGATACCTATGCTCAAAAAGAATTTATAAGTCAGGGAATACAATTGTTTAACGACAATGAAGTAATTACCAAAGATTTATTAGAACAAGAACTCCTCGCTCCTTTTGATGTTGTTGATTCTTATTCTCAATTTAAAACGGGATACAACAAAGAAAATAATCTAGATTTAGAAGAGAGTTTTAATGTGTCTGTTTCTACCTTAAAAAAGGAAAAGAGAAAGATTAAAAGTCAAATTAATTTAGATACAAAAATTCAAATCAAATTAGATCTTAGTGAAGGTGAATCGGTTAAAGACAATATTGAGAAAGGCTTTGATGAAGAACGAAAAATGCATTATTATAAAGTTTTTTACAACGAAGAAACGTAGTTAAACTCCAAAAAAAAATCCCCAATCTTTAGTAGGTTGGGGATTCATTTTTTAAATAAATAACATTTGTGTTCCATCTTCATTGGCCCTATTGTAAAAATCTCCAATGGTTATGATTCCATCCAAATCATCTATTAGATCTTCTTTCTTTAGATGAAACATATCTATCGCTAGTTTACAGCCCCATAATTTACATCCCGAATCTGAAAGTATTTCTAAAAACTCACCAATAGGTGGCATGTCTAATTTCTCCATTTCTTTCTTCATCATTTTGGTTGCCAATGCTTCCATTCCTGGCAACCCTCCAATCATAGTTGGAATATGTAGAGCTGGATTTCCAACAGTAGCAACACGTAAATGCTCTAATTTATTTTTTTGTATTGCTTCTAATCCAAAAAAAGTAAAGAATATCTCAGACTCTATTCCTTCCATTCTTGCTCCATTTGCCATCACAAACGCAGCATATACATTTTCTATCGTTGCTTTTGATAAGATGAAAAGCATTTTTCTAACTTTTGTGCTCATAATTTTTAGTTTTAATTAAATACAACTTTTAGGTTTTGGAATTCCTGCAATCATCGTCGCCTTTTTTAATGGCCCACCCGGAAATAAACCATAAAATTCTTTGATGTTGATCACACCACTTTTCTTAATACCTCTAATAGATAATGGTTCACTATTTTGATGTTTATCCTGAATATATTCTATGACTTCCCAATGTTTTTCTTCCATCACAATTTCACATTCTCCTGCTATACATTCAGCTACTTCTCTATTCCATTGATTAAAATCAATTAAATATCCTTCTTCATTAACATCTACTTCTTTGTTTATAAATACTTTTTTCATGATATCATTAATTTAATGTTTGACTCTCTTTAATTTTTTTTCCTTTTTCTGACATTGTTGCCGATACAAAAGGAATATGAATTCCTTTAATTAGCATGTTCCAATAGATCCACCGAAATGCCATTTTCCCCATATGATTTATTCTGCTTTCTTTTAAAAGGCTTAAAGGGCCAACACCAGGAAAAGGAAACGATCCTTCTACAGGTTCTTGGGTATAATTAAAATCTATCAATAAGGCTTTGCCATTCCCAGTTTCAATGAAACAATTTGCATGACCGTCAAATTCTTCTTTTAATTCTTCTCCGTTGATATATCTAAGAATATTATCTGCTAAAATTTCAGCTTCAAAATGTGCAACCGATCCCGCTTTAGAAGCCGGAAGATTTGTAGCATCTCCAATGGCAAAAATATTTTCATAATCCCTTGTTTGTAAAGTTGCTTTATTGGTAGGAACAAAGTTTAAATCGTCTCCCATTTCAGAGCGTTCAATAAGCTGGTCTCCCATATTTGTAGGCACCGTTACTAATAAATCGTATGCTACTTCTGTGTCTGCGTAATCAATTATTTTATTGTTCTCATAATCAACTCGCTCTATATTGAAATCTGTCACTTCTTTAATATTCTTCTCTTCCAATAAATAATGTAATGCTTTGGTAGCTTTGGGTTTTGTAAATGCTCCACTAAGAGGGGTCACAAATGTAATATCAACCTTGTCTCTCATGCCTTTACTCTTAAAATAAGAATCGGCAAGGAAAGCAAACTCTAAAGGAGCAACAGGACATTTAATTGGCATTTCAGTAATATGTATCACCAATTTTCCACCTTCCCATTCTCGCAATTTGTTCCGCAAAGCTTTTGCACCTTCATAAGTATAAAAGTCGAAAATATTCTTATACCACATCGGCCCATCCATCCCTTCTATTTCTCCAGGGGCAATTTTTGTCCCAGTAGCAACAATAAGGAGATCGTAAGTGATTTCTTCGTTATTTTCAAGTTGAATTTTATTCTCTTCTGGAATTATGAGATCTACCTTGGTATTGATATAATTCACATTCTTTGGAATAAATTTACTCCCTTTCTTTTTTACTTGCTTAGTTGTATAAATATCAAAAGGAAGAAATAAAAAACCGGGTTGATAGTAATGTGTTTTACATTGATCTATGATCGTAATAACCCAATCGTTTTTAGATAATTTTGGTTCAAGGTGATTTGCCATCATCGTGCCAGCGGTACCAGCACCTAATATTATTAAATTTCTCATGATTACCTTTTATTTATAGAGTAAATTTATGTGATTTTTATCGCAGATGGTATGATAAAAATCATGTTTCATATCCTATATTTTCTTATAAAAAGCAAAAAGGTTCGCTATAAATAACGAACCTTCTTATACTGATTATTTTTTATTCTTAAAAGTATAGTTGATCCCAAAAGCAACCATAGAAGTAGTCATGTCGTAAGAGACTTCACTACCTGGAATAGCACCATAGGGCGGGAAATTAGGAATAAAAGCAGGATTTAATAAAGGTCCTGATGTTTTTCCATTACTAGTACCATAATGATACAAAGCATCCAAGGTAACACGATCGTTGAATACGTAACTTACCCCTAACTGATAAGCACTTTCAATAACAGCTGTTGCGGGAATATTAAAGAATGTAACCTCACTAGCAATAGGATTAGAATTATATGTATATCCTAAACGTAATGGTAATTTTTTGATTCCTTTGTATTGCAAACCTGCAGAGATTACAGAGATACTATTCCATCCAAACCCTGAAACAGATGCCGTATTTGTCCAACCCGTTTTAGAAAAACCATCCGTGTTCTCATAATCTACATATCTATAATCTAAGGCTAGATCAAAATCATTCTTAGAATATCCTAGACCTATAGAATAAATAGCCGGATAGTCCATATTAAAACTGTTCGATCCAGTAGATCCATCTAAATATGTGTTGTCAAAGTCGAAATCGCTAAAATATTGTGGTGTCTTATAAGAAACACCTGCTTTAAATCCGCTTTCGGCTTCGTAAAACAATCCTAATTGCATTCCAAATCCTAAGGCAGACGTTTTATCTGTAGAAGGATATCCAGCGGCAGTTGGATTGGCAGTTGGATTAGGCATTAATTCTAATGCTGCATAATTAATAGTAGGTTCTACTCCAATCGAGAGTCTATCTGAAAGCTCATAAGCCCATGTAAACCCTACTTGTAACAGCATGTAATCAGA
>TARA_R110001632_G_C11363510_1_pt1 | contig 14114 bp, 14 predicted proteins | sample TARA_R110001632 | Tara Oceans TARA_R110001632 (sample SAMEA4398266) | marine metagenome | biome: Polar Biome; feature: [SRF] surface water layer (ENVO:00010504); material: water (ENVO:00002006), including particulate matter (ENVO:01000060) such as... | depth 5 m
ATGCTGGAATATAAGAATGGCTGATAGCGTGTGAGGTGATTGAATGCTACAGATGTCAGCTATGTGCTCTTGAGTAAACAAGTGTGATGGTTTAATAGTATCCTGTATTCTTGCCAATCTGGGGATAAACCTTGCTTTTGTATAAGCGTGATAAGGGTTAACGCGTGTTGTCTGCTAACCCACAGAGTAGGACTCGTTGATCGTTAAAAGATATTACTAATAAAGCCGTAATTTCATTAGATAAAGCAATTAAAGATACCGTCAGGGTATCTTGTTTACTCTTGGTGTTCTGTTCTTGATCAAATAAAATAGATGAGGAGGAAGGTGTTAGGTTTCATATCTTTAAAATAAATCTATCTAATTCATACAGATAGATTTATTTTTAATTCGTATCTGATTACAGCAATATTTATTGATTTTTTTACATAACTTAGTTGACCTCATGATTCAAAGCGGGCTAGAATAAGCTTCGTTTAAAAGAGTTGGCAATATTTATGTCCAGAGTTGCGAATAATACGTCAGTATGTTCGTCCTGTTAAATCATAAGTAATACCGAGTTTTTTTAGCACTATAACGTAGGTGATAGCACCTACGTATAAATTAACTTAACCTACAGGATAAACAGACATGTCTGACGTAGTAACTGGTACAGTAAAATTTTTCAACGAAACTAAAGGTTTCGGTTTCATTACTCAGGATTCAGGTCCTGATGTTTTTGTTCACTTCTCTGCAATCAACACTTCTGGTTTCAAAACTTTGGCTGAAGGCCAAAAAGTTGAATTCCAAGTAGCTCAAGGCAAAAAAGGCCCAGAAGCTCAAAACGTTACACCTTTATAAGGTAACGTTGCTGAGGATTCTCTCAGCAGTGCGAATGCTAAAAAGCGACTTTTAAGTCGCTTTTTTTGTTTTTATAGGTCGAGATAAAGTCCTTCAATGCTAAGGCTTTTCTATATCCAGTTTGATGTTGTTAATTATATTCTGGTTAGGTATTACGGAGGTTAATTATTATGGCTGCTAAGTCATTACAAGAGCAGTTGTTGGGTGTGGGTCTCGTTGATAAGAAGAAGGTTAAAAAACTCAAAGCAGAGACCTTACAGCATAAGCAGAAAGTTAAAAAAGGTAAAATAGTTACCACAGATCATGATGAGCGTTTGGAAGCGCTGAAACGCCAGAGAGACGATAAAGTGGAGAAAGATCGGGGGCTGAATCTAGAGCGTCAAAAACTTGCTGAGCATAAAGCGGTGCAAGGACAAATTCGCCAGATGATAGATCAAAATCGCGTTCGAAAAGAAAATGGCGATATTGCTTATCACTTTACGGACAATAAAAAAGTGAAAAAGCTCTATATTAGCCAGTCAATGCATGATGATTTGAGTCGTGGACGCTTGGCTATCGTTAAGCTTGATCAGCAATATGAACTCATTCCTGAACCGGTTGCAGTAAAGATTAATGAGCGAGACTCATCTTATGTACTTGTTTGTAATAACCGTGTTGAAAGTGTTGATGATGATCCCTATGCAGGTTTTGAAATCCCTGATGATCTAATGTGGTAAAGTTCTTTTTTATGCTTAAGAGGGTTTTTCCGACCCTCTAGTACACTTCTTATGTCTCTTGCTTTGGTTTTTTTCTTATTTTTCTTCCTGAAATTTACTCCTTTCACTAGTGTTTTTGTGCGTCATTGACGCAATATTTTCAAAAAAATCATTCTAAAGTGTCAAAAAATAGAAAATACATGCACATTCCAACTTTTTTATTATTTAACTATTCGTGCACAAGTGACTGATAAATATCGGCTTTAATGTTTTTTATAGGATATTTAATGCGCATTGAAAATCCTTTTTAAATGATACATTTCATGAAAATAGCACCTATGGTGGATACTTGATGCAAGTAGCTTGCATCTACTTGTCTATTTCTGTGAAATGTTTAGATTGTTTGACTGTTGCTTGCACATATCAAGCGCCTACAAGAAAAAGCTAAATATTTTAAAGGGAAACGAGAATGAAAAAATCGATTATTGCTATTGCTGTGTCCAGTGCTGCACTTGCTTCTGTATCAGTTCAAGCTGCTGAAGGTTCTACAGTAGATGTTTACGGTAACATCCAGTACGTATATTCAGATGCGGATGCAGGAAGTAACTTTGAAGATAACGGGTCGACTATCGGCTTGAAAGGCGAAACAAAAATCAATGATGATCTAACGGCTTTCTTCAAGTACGAGCTAGAAGCTGATGCTGATCAGAAGTCTGGTGATGTTAGTGTTGGTCTTGATCAAGCATTTGTTGGTTTGAAAGGCAACTTTGGTAAAGTTCAAGTTGGTTCGTTTGACACTATCTATAACAATGCTATTCAAGACTCTGTTGATCAGTTTGAATATCTAGGTATGACCAACGCAGCCAAAACGACTGAAGGCGACACTATTGCTTACTTTTCACCATCTATGAATGGTTTTGAAGTACAAGTTGCTGCCCAAGTTAAAGGTGACAATAGTGAATTGGCTGCATCTAATACAGATGGAACTTCTGTAATGGCTGTTGTTAAGTATTCTACTGATCTAGTGTCTGTTGCATTGGGTTATGATGCTCGTGAGAATACGTCTACTGATCCTAAAGCAACTACTGGTTTAGCAGTTACTGTTATGCCAATGACTAACTTGTCCGTTACGGGTAAGTATGAAACGACTGACGATACTCAAGACGTACTTGGTCTAGCTGCTCGTTATGGTTACGGTGTTGGTGATGTGTACGCTTCTTACCAGAATGTGGACCCTGATGCTGCAGGCTCTAGTGACTTTAACGAATACGCTGCAGGTGTAACTTATAGCCTAGCATCGAATATTTATGTGTACGGTGAAGTTGGTAAATATGAAAATGCCACTAACAACGATACAGATACTCAAACAGCTGTTGGTGTTTACTACGGTTTCTAAGATCCTCTTATAGATGATTTTATTTACTCTAAGGCTCCTACCAGTCTAGTAAGGTAGGAGCCTTATGTTAAGCAAGATCATTCAAGGTTCCATATTTCTTCTCTTGTAGGCGGATTTGTTGGAACATTTTGGCGCCAGATGGCAACATCTGGTGCCTTTTTTTATTGTGCCGTTCTATTTCAAAAAATAAGGAATAACTTGATTGTTATTTAATCAAACCGTTAAACTTATTTTTTAAAGATAGCTGGCCGTTAATTATGCTCAACATGAACTTTTCTCAAACGGTATTCATGGATACGGACAAAATTGATTGGATTGCCAGTCCAATGTCTGGAGTTTATAGAAAACCTTTGGCAAGAGAAGAGGCTGAGCGAGGTCATGCGACGAGTTTGGTATCCTACGAAGCTGGTTCTGTTTTTCGTCCTCACCCGCATCCGTTGGGTGAAGAAATACTTGTATTAAATGGTATTTTCTCCGATGAAAAAGGTGATTTTAAGGCTGGTAGTTATTTCAGGAACCCTCCCGGTACTAGTCATGCCCCCCATAGTCTTGATGGCTGTTTTTTATTAGTAAAGCTGCATCAATTTCAAGTGGCAGATTTGAATCAGGTCTATGTTGAAACACCTAGTATTTGGTCATCTAGACAGTCAGAAATTGTGTCACTTTATCAATTTGGTACAGAGCGAGTTTGGCTTATTCGTATTCAAAATGGTGAAAATATATTAAGGCAATTGGACTTAAGTGCTTCCGTTGAGTTATTCATTATATCTGGACAGGCACAATATGGTGGTACTTTAATGACTACTGGTGGTTGGCTACGAGAGCCTGATTTTACAGTAGATCGTTTGAATGTTGCGTCAGATTGTTTAATTTGGTTAAAAACGGGACATTTTTAAATTTAGTCTACCTATTATATTGAGGTTTATGTGACACATATTATACCGAAACAAAAGCGTGTATTTTTGCCCGTTGTGGAAAGCGATCAGCTCTTCCCAGTTGGACGAGTATATTGCGTTGGTCGAAATTACGCTGAGCACTCAAAAGAAATGGGAGATGATCCTGAAAGAGACCCTCCATTCTTCTTTGCGAAAGATGCGTCATGTGTTGTTCCTGCTAGTTTTTCTGATGTGACCGGTATTTCCTATCCTATGGCTTCGTCACAGTTCGAATATGAGGTTGAGCTTGTTATTGCTATAGGTAAAGGGGGTCGTAATTTAACGCCGGAACAAGCAGTTGATGCAATTCTTGGTTACGCTGTCGGTTTGGATATGACACGACGTGATCTTCAGGCGCAAGCTAAAAAGAAGGGTCGCCCTTGGGAGGTAGGGAAATCATTTGATGAGTCTGCCCCAGTAAGTCCAATACTTTTAAAAAATGATCGTCTTAGTGTTGATGTTGCAAAAGCAGAAATTGGTTTAAAGGTTAATGGTTATGTTAAGCAGATTAGTCGCGTTTCTAATTTAACCTGGTCTATTGAAGAGGTTATTTGTAAATTATCAGAGGTTTTTGAATTAAGGCCGGGTGATTTGATCATGACAGGCACGCCTGAAAATGTAGGTGCTGTTGTTGTTGGTGATGAAATGGTGGCTTGGGTTGAGCATTTGGGTGAAATTAGAGTGAGCGTTACCGATTAAACTCAGTAAACCTATCGAGTAAAGTTGACATTGCTGGGTGCTGATATTTTGCTAATAAGTGAATTGCGACTTCTGCCGTGCATAACCCCGTAATTTTTTGGTTGCGGCGTTTGCTGTAAACGGACTTTATGTCTGCTATCTCATAATGTTTGAATCGTTCCAGGTAGGGGGACTGGTTGTAAATTTTTCGAGCTTGTTGCCATGTACCATCAATGATTATGATGTTTTTTACCGTTATTCCGCTGTCGTGATGGTATTTGAGTTCTTCATTTTCACACAGATAGATAAGTATTGTATTTTCTGGTGATAAATCCAAAATAGTTTTGCTCGGCATGACTCTAGACCATTCAATGATGTCACATTCATTGTTCAGTACTTCTTTGACTAGCTTTCCGGTTCCAGTTTTTTTTTTCAATTCTTCACTGTGTGTTAGCAGCCAAATTTGCATTTAATAAATTCTCTTTGAAAAGTGCATTTTATTTAATTGTAACAGATGGTGAAAATAGAAAAGCCAAAGTTTGATCTAATGAAAAAAAGTCAGATCAAACTTTGGCTTTGAGTTCGTAGTGAACTAGAGCGTTCTACTCTTTGCCAATAGAGCCAATTTTATGAATGGACAAGTCTGCACCATTGAATTCATCTTCTTCGCTTAGGCGTAATCCGCTGACGGCTTTAACCATACCGTAAACAATAAATCCAGATAATGTGGCAACTATAATGCCACCTAGACTCCCTACAAGCTGAGACATAAAGCTAACGCCGCCTAATCCTCCAAGTGCCTCTGTTCCGAAAATTCCTGCTGCAATACCTCCCCATGCACCACAAACGCCATGTAGTGGCCATACACCAAGAACATCGTCGGTGTGTTTGAATTTTTGCTGAATATGGGTGAATAAGAATGTGAAAATTGCGCCAGCAAATGCGCCAGTTGCTAATGCGCCAATGGGGTGCATGATGTCTGATCCCGCGCATATTGCAACGAGCCCAGCCAATGGGCCGTTGTGAATAAATCCCGGATCATTTTTACCAAATATCATGGCAGCAATAATACCTCCAACCATGGCCATTAGAGAGTTTACGGCGACCAAGCCGCTAATACCATCTAGCGTTTGTGCAGACATGACGTTAAAGCCAAACCAACCTATACAAAGGATCCAAGCCCCTAAAGCAAGAAAAGGAATGTTTGATGGCGCAAAGGCGACTAATTTACCATGCCTAAAACGGCCATTACGAGTGCCAAGCAAAATGATAGCAGCAAGAGCAACCCAGCCTCCAAAAGCGTGAACGACAACGGACCCTGCAAAGTCATGGAAAGGAGCGCCATATTGTTCTTCTAGCCAGCCTTGAATTCCATAATTACCATTCCATACGATGCCTTCAAAAAATGGATAAGCGACGCCAACGATAACGGCGGCGGATATTAACATAGGATAAAACTTTGCTCGTTCAGCAACACCGCCTGAAATAATCGCTGGTATCGCGGCGGCAAACGTCATCAAAAAGAAGAATTTCACTAGTGCGTAGCCATTTTCCTGAGATAAGGTGGCTGCACTTTCGAAGAAGTTGACACCATAGGCAATTTGATAGCCTACAAAGAAATAGACAAGTGCCGATACTGCAAAATCTGTCATGATTTTGACGAGCGCATTGACCTGGTTTTTATGACGTACTGTACCGACTTCTAAAAAAGCAAAGCCAGCATGCATGGCAAATACCATAATTGCGCCAAGTAGTATGAAAAGAGTGTTTGAACTGGAAACGAGCATTTCTACTGCACTGTTTGTGGGGGTCACGGATGGCTCCTAATGTTTTTATTGCACCGTAATGGATTTTCTTACTTTCCGGTGCTCTTTTATGGGACTTTATGGGCTTTTTATTCTGTTAATCTAAATTTGTTCTGAAGTTAAGCAATAATTATTCCAGTTATGCATTTTATTGGTGCTTTTCTTTTTATCTTTTAGGAAATGCACTGTTTTGGGTTTTTAGTGGTTTGATTGCTGCAGGTGCGCTTTGAATTTTGATTTTGCACTGTGGTCGTTACGTATTTACTATTACTTTTTTTAACAATACTTGGTTTCTATTCGCTTTCTATTTTATTTTGTACGACATATTATCGAAGTGTTAGCATATTTATTAAGTTCGAATTTTTTATAATATGTTTAACGGTTAGATCGTTGCTGAAAGTCTGATTATTTTTAGCGTAGTTAAAAGATTGCTTATTTAAGGGCAACATAAAAAATGAGGTTGTTATGTCAGGTCAGTTAGTATCAGGTATTGTTAAGTGGTTTAATGATGAAAAAGGGTTTGGATTTATTGAGCGTGAAGGTGGAGCTGATGTTTTTGTTCATTTCCGTTCTATAAACGGTGATGGTCGTCGTACTCTACAAGAAGGTCAAAAAGTGACTTTTGAAGTTACTGATGGGCAAAAAGGCCCTCAGGCTGAGAATGTAACGATTGTATAGTTGAACCTTTAATTATTTTTAAAAAGCCATGCTTTATACAGCATGGCTTTTTTATGCTTATAATTTGTAATATGTACGCTAAATGTTGGAGGTTGATGTGTTGCCAGTACTGTATTCGTTTAGGCGTTGCCCTTATGCCATAAGGGCTAGATACGTTATCGATCTTTTAGGCGTGCCTGTGTATTTAAGGGAGGTTGTCTTAAAGTCAAAGCCGGCTGCCTTATTGTCCTTGGGTGGTCGGTCAAGTGTACCTCAGCTTATAGATGTAGATGGCGTTAGATACCCAGAAAGTTTGGATATTATTTTTTGGGCGCTTTCAAAGGCTGATGGTTGCATTTCTTTGGATGCTCTATGGCCCTTTCAAATTATTAAAAAAAATAAAGTGAAAGCATGGATAAAATATAATGATCGCTTCTTTAAGTATTGGTTGGATCGTTATAAATACGCAGATCGACACCCAGAATTTAGTGGCGTTTATTACCGTCGTAGAGGTGAGGCTTTTTTACAGCGTTTAGATAAGCGTTTAAAGAAAAGTGCATTTATATTCGGTGAGAGTGTTAGTGTGGCAGATATTGCGGTGTTCCCATTTGTTCGCCAATTTGCTGCTGTTGACCAAGCGTGGTTTGAATTATCTGAATATCACAACGTAAAAGTGTGGTTGGCTAATTTTTTGAATTCTGAAAGGTTTAAATCTGTTGTGATGGTTAAAAATACAGCTTGGGAAGCAGGTCAAGAGGAAATCCTCTTCCCTGCTTGCTAAGCGGTTCGTGGTTACTTGATATTAATCGATTAGCCCAAAGGTAACCCAATATAAAAAGCTTGGGTCAGCGTCGCTTGGAAGTTCAAGGGCAATGAAGTTACCTTCAGTGTCAATATGCGAAGAATTGGGGAAGCTTTGTTTCAACACGGCAAGATTTATTTGCGCTAAATCTGTCTGTTCTAGATCGTTATAAGATTGGACTGAAATCGCCAGTGCTTCTTCGACAGACCGAGTGCTTGGGTAATGCTGAATGACTTCTTGGCTGCGACGCAAAGCAGAAAGAGGTGCTTTTCTTTTTAAATAATAGTGAGCCACTTGCAATTCATGGCGTGACACCATTTCACGTAAATAATACATCCGTGCTTTTGCATCAGGAGCAAAGGAGCTGTTCGGGTAGCGAGAGGTAAAGTCTGCAAGTTCATTAAATGCCTTTGCCAGTTCTTTTGAGTCTCTTTCGCTTGGGTCTAAGTTTAGGTAGCGAGACATCAGGCTCTCGGCGCCTTTGTAAGTCGAAAGTGCGCGCATGTAATAGGCGTAATCGACTGAATCATGTTCCGGGTGATTTTTGATAAATCTATCAGCGGTTGCGTGGGCGGCGATGAAGTCACTGGCTTCAATTTGGGCATAAATTAAATCCAGTTCCGCGCGAGCACTGAACTCACCAAATGGGTAACGAGAGTCTAAATCTTTTAGATGTTTTATGGCGGTGGAAGGAAGGTTTTCGTCCAGTGCTTGCTGAGCTTTATCGTAATAAGTACGTTCAGGCAGGTCTGGTTCTTGTACTTGTTTGCTTGAGCAAGCAACAATGAATAAAGAAAAACTAACTATTCCAGAGAATCGGAGCAACGAGTGATGAAATCCCATGTATAATCAAAACCTTGATATGGTAGTAGATTAGCCTAAATCGGCATTTTGTAGCGTTATATTGCGAAAGATGATGAAGTGCAAGGCGCTACACGTTTTTTCACTTTCAGACTCAATGATAAAATCAATGAACTGAAAACAACAGACTTAAGTACATTGTATGGCAGAGCGCATAGTAAAAGAAGCCCAAGTTCCTTTCGATTTGGGTGGTAATCGGTTTGATCAGATCGCGACGGAATTGTTTAACGACTATTCACGTTCACGTATTCAAAGCTGGATTAAAGAAGGTGCCTTGAAAGTAGATGGCCAAATCATTAAACCAAAAGAAAAGTTGTTTGGTGGTGAAGTGGTTACACTTGATATTGTTATCGAGGCTCAAGAGGACCATGAAGCGCAGGAAATGGCACTTGATATCGTTTACGAAGACAGCTCAATTATGATTGTAAACAAACCTGCGGGTTTGGTTGTGCATCCGGCTGTTGGTAATCGTGACGGTACTTTAATGAACGCGATTCTTCACCATGCTCCTGAAACTGCGCATATACCGCGTGCAGGCATCGTACATCGGCTTGATAAAGAGACGACTGGCTTAATGGTTGTTGCTAAAACGTTAATAGCGCAGACAGATTTAGTTTCCCAGCTACAAGAGCGTAGTATGGGGCGTGAATACGAGGCTATTTCCATTGGCGTAATGACGGGTGGAGGTGTGGTGAATGAGCCAATTGGCCGCCATCCTCACAATCGTCAGAAACAAGCGGTGGAGCCTTTACATGGTAAAGATGCTGTCACGCATTATCGATTAGTTGAGCGTTTTAAAAATCATACGCATATTCGTTTGAAGCTCGAGACAGGACGTACCCATCAGATTCGTGTTCATATGGCGTTTATTCAGTATCCATTGATTGGGGACCCTCAGTATGGTGGTCGTCTGAAAATGCCAAAAGCTTGTACGCCGGAATTGCAGGGACAATTGCGTAATTTTCGTCGACAGGCATTGCATGCTAAAAGGTTGGAGCTCTCTCATCCCGTTACTGGTGAATGGATGGAGTGGGAGGTCGATTTGCCTGATGATATGAAACGATTACTGGAGGCGCTTAAAGCCGATACACTAGAATCTGATAGTAGCGACTCAGAATACTTCTAAAAATAAGGCAGCTTCGGCTGCCTTTTTACTTTCTACTGGTTTTGTTTGGAGAGATTGATGTCTTCTCATAAATCTTCTTTTATTAGGCCTAATTGGCCCGCTCCCTCTTCTGTTTGTGCTTATGTTTCTACTCGTATTGGCGGGGTCAGCTGTACACCGTTTGATGAACTAAACCTAGGTGTTCACGTGCAGGACAATTCTGAAGCAGTAATTCAAAATCGTCATTTGTTTGCGTCTTTTATCGATATGCCTGATTCGGTTGTTTGGCTAAATCAAGTGCATGGCACAGACGTTGTGAAATTGCCTTGCGACTCCTTACCTAAAAGTGCCGACGCGGCTTTTTCTGATGCTTTAAATCAAGTTTGTGCAGTATTAACAGCGGATTGCCTCCCCGTGTTTTTTTGTAATCAATCGGGCACACAAGTTGCAGTTGCTCATGCTGGTTGGCGTGGCCTATGCGCTGGTGTTTTAGAGTCGACACTGGCGCAATTTGATAATAAAAGTAGTGTCATGGCGTGGTTGGGGCCTGCGATTGGAGCGGCAGCCTTTGAGGTTGGTGGCGAAGTGAGGCAGGCGTTTATGACATTGTATCCTGAGGCGGAAGAGGCTTTTAAAGCGACGCAAGTGTCGGATAAGTGGTTGGGCGATCTTTATTTGTTAGCGAGACAGCGCTTGCATGCCGCTGGCGTTACCCAAGTTTATGGTGGTGATCATTGTACTTTTTCAGACGAAGTGAATTTTTATTCGTACAGACGTGATGGTAAAACGGGGCGAATGGCCTCTGTTATTTGGATAGATAGCTAAATAATCCTCTGTTTTATTGATGGGTGTCAAAAAAATGACACTGAAGATCTTGAAAAGTCATTTTTGAGAACTATTAAGTTCTTAATCGTAATATTCCATCTTATTTTTCAAAGGATGTCAGATCATGCGTATAGATCGTTTAACCAGTAAATTGCAGTTGGCGCTTTCCGATGCTCAGTCCGTTGCCTTGGGGCAGGATCATTCTTATATCGAGTCGCTTCATTTGATGATTGCCTTGCTGGATCAGCAAGGGGGAAGTACTCGCCCTATTTTACAGCAAGCGGGCATTCCCGTTGCTAAATTTCGTGAAAGTCTAAATGAGTTGCTGTCTCGTCTTCCTAAGGTTCAGGATCATGATGGGAATGTTCAGATGTCACCTGAGCTAGGTCGGCTAATGAATTTAGCGGACAAAGAAGCACAAAAGAGAAAAGATCAGTTTATCTCTTCTGAATTGGTTTTGATGGCGATGTTCGATGGCAAAGATGATCTTGCCAAAAGCCTAAAAGCAAGTGGTGTCACGAAGGCGGACATTGCCACTGTCATTGACAGTATTCGCGGTGGTGATTCTATTAATGATCCTGATGCAGAAGAAAACCGTCAAGCTTTAGATAAATATACGGTAGATCTTACCGCAAGGGCGGCAGAGGGCAAGCTTGACCCAGTGATCGGACGAGATGATGAAATTCGCCGTACGATTCAAGTTTTGCAGCGTCGCCGTAAGAATAACCCCGTTTTAATCGGTGAACCTGGAGTAGGTAAGACCGCGATTGTTGAAGGCTTAGCGCAGCGTATTATAAATGGTGAAGTACCTGAAGGTCTAAAAAACAAACGTGTGTTGTCGCTTGATATGGCGGCGTTAATTGCCGGCGCTAAGTACCGCGGAGAATTTGAAGAGCGCTTAAAAGCTTTACTTAATGAATTGTCCAAACAAGAAGGGCAGATCATTTTATTTATAGATGAAATTCATACCATGGTAGGAGCGGGTAAGTCAGAAGGCTCGATGGACGCCGGCAATATGCTCAAACCTGCTTTGGCACGGGGGGAACTCCATTGTGTCGGTGCAACGACGTTGAATGAATACCGTCAATATATTGAGAAAGACGCCGCGCTAGAGCGACGTTTCCAAAAAGTGCTAGTGGAAGAGCCGAGTGTATTGGATACCATCGCTATTTTGCGAGGCTTGAAGGAGCGTTACGAAGTACACCACGGCGTTGATATTACAGACTCTGCCATCATTGCGGCGGCGAAGCTTTCCCAGCGCTACATTACCGATCGTCAATTACCAGATAAAGCCATCGATTTGATTGATGAGGCTGGTAGTCGCATCCGCATGGAGATGGACTCTAAGCCCGAGGATATGGATCGTTTGGAGCGCCGCTTAATCCAGTTGAAGATTGAAAGAGAGGCGCTTAAGAAGGAAAAAGACAAAGCTTCTAAGCTGAGACTGGCAGAATTGGATAGTGAAATTGAGGATTTGCAGAAACAGTTTTCTGACTTGGAAGAAATCTGGAACGCTGAGAAAGCCGCGGTTCAGGGGGCGCAAAAGCTGAAAGAAGAATTAGAAGCGGTTCGTCATGAGATGGAAGAGGCTCGCCGTAGTGGTAATTTAGCGAAAATGTCCGAGCTTCAGTATGGTGTGATTCCAATGCTTGAGACTGAAATCGAAAAGGCCAGTCAAGTAGAGGAGAATACGGAGACGCGGTTACTGAAAAGACGCGTGACGGAAGAAGAGATTGCGACCGTTGTTTCTCGATGGACAGGCATTCCGGTCGATAAAATGCTGGAGGGGGAGCGAGATAAGTTGCTTCGTATGGAAGATGCATTGCATGAATCTGTGATGGGGCAAAATGAAGCGGTCTCAGCGGTGTCTAATGCGGTTAGACGTTCTCGATCAGGTTTGGCAGATCCTAACCGTCCTAACGGATCTTTCCTCTTCTTAGGGCCGACAGGGGTGGGTAAAACGGAGCTGTGTAAGTCTTTAGCGAAATTCTTGTTTGATACTGAGCAGGCAATGGTTCGAGTTGATATGTCTGAGTTTATGGAGAAACACTCGGTGGCTCGCTTGATTGGTGCGCCTCCAGGTTACGTTGGTTACGAAGAAGGAGGTTATTTGACTGAAGCTGTCAGACGCCGACCTTACTCTGTGTTATTGCTTGATGAGGTTGAAAAAGCACACCCAGATGTTTTTAACATTCTTTTGCAGGTTTTGGACGATGGTCGATTGACGGATGGTCAAGGCCGTACTGTGGATTTTAGAAACACGGTTATTGTTATGACATCGAATTTAGGTTCTGATTTGATTCAAGAGTATAAATCTGCTGACCAGTATGAAGAAATCAAATCCAAAGTGATGGAAGTGGTAGGAATGCATTTTCGTCCAGAGTTTATTAATCGGATTGATGAAACCGTTGTGTTTCATCCTTTGATGAAATCGCAGATCAAGGGGATAGCAACGGTGCAGCTGGCTCATTTGAACGAACGATTGGCGGAGATGGGTATGTCGTTAGTGTTAACCGATGCGGCCTCTGATCAGCTGGTTGAAGTTGGGTATGATCCGGTTTATGGGGCTCGACCGTTGAAGCGAGCGATACAGAAATGGATAGAGAATCCATTGGCAAATGAACTATTATCTGGTCACTTTGTTATCGGTGACCGTATTGTGGCAGACGTTGTCGAGGGTGGACTGGTTTTTGCTAAAAGCCAGTGAATAATTAGGCATAAAAAAAGCTCTAGTCTTTCAAAAAAGAGTAGAGCTTTTTTATGTGTAAGGCTTAGACAATTAAATATCGAGGGTTACACCGATGAAATAACCATCGTAATCTTTATTAAGGAAATTAGTTTCTTGATCGATTGAACGATAACCGACTTCCAAGCCAAGAACGGGTATGGGCTGGTACTGTATTTTGAACGATTGGTCAGTAATGGTGACATCATCAAATGAAGAAATACTTTTAGACTCCGCTGCCAATGTGACACCCGTGCCTGGAATCGCCAGAGAAGCGGCTAAGAAAAGCATTGGTACTGATTCGCTATCGCTAGATGCACCACTATCCATGTCTAGACTGCGAAATGTAACGCCGCCTTCAATGCTAGCCCATAATATCCCCACGCCATAATAACCAGTGAAATCTAAGTGGCTAATGTCTGTGCCAGAAGGGTCTGATTCAAAGTCCCATACATCTATACGCAGATTTGGAATTAGTGGGATAGGGTGTTGTACATCAAGACTTGCATAGGTTGCAGATCCATCGTCACCGTCAAAAATACCAGCTTCTGCGTTAGCGCCAAGAATATCGGCATTGGCAGCGCCTGCTAGTAATAGTGTTGATAGAGTAAAAGCGAACTTTGTTGATTTCATCATTAGCGTCCATATATCGAGTTGGATAAATTTTGTCTAATTATAGATTGAAGAGAAGTAAAATCCAATGAAATAAGGAAAAGGGATGACGTACTGTGAAGATTATTTACATAGATGGCTGGGGTAGAAGGATTCGAACCTACGCATGACAGGATCAAAA
>TARA_R110001632_G_scaffold39251_1_pt1 | contig 14087 bp, 6 predicted proteins | sample TARA_R110001632 | Tara Oceans TARA_R110001632 (sample SAMEA4398266) | marine metagenome | biome: Polar Biome; feature: [SRF] surface water layer (ENVO:00010504); material: water (ENVO:00002006), including particulate matter (ENVO:01000060) such as... | depth 5 m
GTCCCTCCTGACTCGCGTACCTTTTCAATTGCCTTTCTTACATTAGCAATTATTGTAGCGGCATCATGCTTTATCTCTTCTAAGCGCTCAGCAATACCTTTTGATGCTCTTTCAAGCTCCGCTAGATTTTTATCTATGCGCCCGCCCTGAGAGTCTTCGGGATTAACTACCCCAGTAGTGGTATTCGGTATACCAGAAGCTGCCTCTACAGCCCCCTCAACCTGATCTTTATCAACGAGAACTTCCTGTACCACCCCGCCGGTATCGTTGTTTGTTGTTTCGACACCCCTAACCTCAAGCGTTTCTTGTTCGGTCGTCGGATTAGGCTTGCTGTTGTAATACTGAAGGATCTGCGCTTGCGCTGCTTCCCCTTCTTTACCACCTTGCTTAGCTTTCGCAATCATGCGTCGAGCTTCCCGCTCGTTCATCTTAAGGACTACGATAACCTTACCGTCTTCCCAACTGGGCAAGACTGCTATCGTTTCCCCAGCCGCTTTAGCTACTTCAAACGCCCGTGTAATATAATCTTCAGAAATTTGTGCCCCGTACTTAGCACCGGATAATACAGCCTCTACAGCTGCCATCGCATCAACTTTCGACTCTTTAGTCGTTTGCTCAGTACCCTGTTCTGGGGTTCTGCCTTCTTCGAGGTCGGTCAAAGCTTCCTCTGGCATTTCGTTCATGACGTCGTCAGTCCACGCCATATCATCAGAAACTTCTTGTTGCGTATCCCCCATCTCCCTATTTTTCTCGGCAGCGGCTTCAGCGAACATTTTCTTTGCAACATCGAGGAGACGCTTTAATTCTTTAGGTGCAACAGTAGTACCAGTCTCGTAGGCTGCATCAATGGCAGCCGTGACTTCTTGCGTTACAGCCGCAGCTTTCGCTCCGGTCGATAGGTTCGTATCGGTAAGTATGCTTTGTATACGGTCATTAAAGCCAGGATCTTCGACAGTATTAATCTCAGGGTTTTGCTCTACGTCCGAAACAGCTTCTGTTGTAGCATCAATGCCCGAGTTAATATCCGCGGTCTTTTTGGCGTGCTCTTTCTGCAATACAGCCAAATCCTCTAAGTGCTTCTGGAGGATCTTTTTACTACGCTGAATAGTAGCAGCTGCCACACCAACAGCTTGCGTCGCGAACTCGGTACCAGCAGCTCTGTTTACTCTGGCTGCCGCACTCTTTACCTTCTCTCGGATTTTACCAACTTCTTCTTTAATAGCACTTAAATCAAAGAAACCTTTCTGGCGCGGGGCTCTTGTACCTTCACCATCATCAAAAGTTTCTTCGTCAGAACCCTCTGGAGTTTGCGTATTATTACGGTTAGGGAACCTAAGATCTAAAAATCCTTCTGCTGCTTCTTGTTCCGTACCGTCTTTGACCACGGTACGTTTTCTAGTCGGTTTCTTATAAGATGCGCCACCCTCGCTATCTACGTACAAGACCGCTGCGGCTTTTTCCATTTTCTTCTTTTCAGCGAGATATTTCTGACGTCGTGGAGTATCCGCAATGTATTGTCCTACAGAAGGAGCTACACTACCCGCTCCTGTAAATGCGCCGCCAACTATACCGCCGGCAATACCAGCATCTCTTATACGTTTAATGTTCTCGTCGGTAAACATCTCGTAAGTAGGGTCATGATATTTACGGGACGCTAGAACTAAAACTTCCTGCATCGCTTCTGTAGGAGCCTCGTAAAGCGCGCCTTTACCAGTCGCTATACCGAATTTACCTGCTACCTGATGAACAAAACTGGTAGATACGATATCTTTAGCGCCCGGGAAGAATGCTTTGATCTGCCCGCCTAAAGACAATACGTCGAGTGCGGCGATACCACCAGCTATTAATAATGTACCAAAAGGGTCTGGGGCTATACCGGCATCCTGCAACTCTTGAGTTACTTCGCCAAGACCAAGGGAATACCCGCCGACACCGGCGCCTACTTTAGCTCCGCCCTTAAGGGCCTCGCCTTTAGCTTTCGCGGCTCTTAACTTATCTACTTTCTGAAGACGGCCAGCTCGCGTAGCTGTGACCAGCGCGCGGCCAGTACCAGCGCCAACAGAAGCAGCTCTTGCTGCAAAGGACGCGCCAATAGCCGCCCGACCAGTTATGCCTGCAACCGCGCCCACACCACCAGTGCCAAGCAAAGTTGCTGTATTAGGCAGCTGCTCGCCAATTAATTCTACAACCCAATCACCTAATTCTGCGAGGCCTTCCACGTCATCAATAGACTCGTACTCCGCAGGATTATTTGCTGCTTCGTAGGCGTGATCCAGTATACCCTGTTCCCCAAGCTGTGATAAAGCATCGACATTAATCCAATCGCCTATCGCTTTTTCCGAGTTGGCCATCATGCCGCCTAGGTTAGACATCCCGCGATCTAGGGATTTAGAGAATGTACCTCTGTCATCTGCAGCGGTGAAGCTATCGATAGGGTTGCCAGAAAACTCTAACCGATCTAAGAATTTCTCTGAGCCGGACCGCTCAATAACTTCCTCGGTAGGGGCAGTAGCCATACCGGCTACTTTATTACGTAGGGCAGTGTTGCGGGCGATCCACCCCTCTAAGTTGCTTTCCTGACTAGGGTCGTTAGCAGCTATATCATAATAAAACTGTTCCCGGGCATCTAGAAATTTTGTTAGGTCTCCGCCAGACTCTTGCCAAAGCTTATTAGCTTTGCTATGCCCATGATTCACCGCCGTGTCGAATATAACCATGGCCTCTTGGTTATTCATATCAGGCGTGACTACTTTATTATAAAATTCTTCTTCAAAAAATTGGTCGCGGACCTGCTTGGCAGCTTCTTCGCCTTGTTGCTCAAGAGTAGCTTTTACCTGCGCAAACTGCTCAGGCCAATATTTACTACTAACACCATAAGCGGTTTCCCCGCCTCTATCGTCCGGGGAATTGGCCATCCCCCCTTCCCATGTACTGGTAAACTCCATAGCAGTGCGGAAATCAGGAGCGGACTCCCCTGCCCTAGAAGAATATTCGGGCACAGAAGCAGGTGCTGGGCGCCGAGAACGAAGTTCTTCGTCCTGAGTAGTGAGGCTATCTAAAAACTGAGACGTAGTAACCGGCGAATTAGCTTCCCTATAAGAGGCAGCCATGATTATTGCCTATGGGTTTCGAGCATTTGCCGGGCTACTTCTAACTGCGTTAGCCTATCAAGAGGCCTTACAGTACGGCCAGTACCTCTTAGCTTAGCTTGCTCATCTAACATACTGTTGTACTTATTCGGGTGTAGTCGTCTAAGCGCAATGATTGCCGCTGGCGCCTCACTAATTTCTCCGGCAAAATACGCTGATATATCGTTCTGTGCTTGGTTATAAAGAGGGGGCGATCCGCCATCACCTGCAAAAATAAGGCGTTTGTCAGCGGGGCGCAGATCACGGAACACTCTTGATTGCGCCATTATCTCGTAGCCTTCCATAAACCGTTTGAACTCGCCCTGGCCACGTATACCCAACGCTGTGGCAACACCCATAGCTTCGTAACTCCTAGAAGTAAGTCTCTTGCGTTCGTTATCTTTCCAAATTTGCCAAGCGTACGGCTCGCCTTCGTCAGTCCACTTCTCCATATTCTGACCATTCTTCAAGAAACGAACTACTTCGTCAGGGTCTCCGGCATTAATAAGTCCATCAGCGTGGGCCGTGTAAACATTCGAGTACGCATTTTGTCTGTCACTACTCGTAAACTCCCCCGCTTCACCCTGAAATTCATCGATGAATTTGTCTACATATCCATCAACTTGGTCGCGCTGATCTTGCGTAAGTTGAAATGCGAATTTCGCTTCTGATAATGACCCAGCACCACCAGTTGACCCGCCACTGTATACTACCCTAGAGACACCAGTGTTATTGTCAACAGAAATGATGTTTTTATCCACCTGAAAAAGCCGCGTGTCAGGTTTACCGTCACCAAACACACCAGTTTTTGCATAGTTCATAAAGGAGTCAGCGCTAATAACCCCGGATTTTGCTAAGCTAGCCGCGCTAACAATATCTGAAAAATTAGGTTTTTTGCGTTTGCTAGTACCGTACACATTCGGTATATACTTGTCCGTAACCTCGCGCCGTACTGTTTCATCGGTAAGGTTAGGTGCCCCGGCTACAGCTGTTGCCGCAGCTACTTTGCTACTACCCACTTTCTTCGGATTATAATCCGACGTAGTCTTTACAGTTCTCGCAACTTCTCCCTGGTTATTGACTACCGCATTGTCTGGCGCAGCGTTTTTCGCGCCTTCTTTAGCGGCCCCTATAATTGCGTCCTGCTCGCCCTGCGGAAGAGTCTCGAAACCAACCATTCCTTTGAGGAAATCTACTGTGCCTTCCCACAGGCCCGTACCTAACGAAGAGGCCTGATTAGCAGGCTCGGCAACTGTCCATGCGGCCACTGGGCCTTCTGCCGCGTATAGTGCTGGCAGGACGGCGTGCTTCCGGTACATCTTCCCCGCTTTTGTAGCGCGAGAGTCCCCTTCGTTTATCTGGGTACTTTCTAATCTCCTATTATAGTTATCCCTGGCATCAAGCAGCTGATTATTAAAGCTTATAGGGCGATCAGGGCCTTCGTCGACGGCGCCGGCTTTCATCATCCTTATCTCATAGTCGATGCCGGTTTCGCCCTCTTGCTGCGAACTAGGGTCCATAGGAGTGCCTTTCTTATAACCCCCCTCTGCGTAGGCCAGCGCGCCCTTTTTGTCTTCGCCAAAGGATGTAAAGTTACCAGTCTCCATTGCTTTAGCCATGGCCTCACGGGGATCGTCAAACACTACTAACTCGCCATCAATCATCTGTATCATTGGATAGGCATACCATTTACCGTCTTCGCCGACGTCCGCTGCCATCCGATGTGTCGATACTGACCCATCCTCGTTTGTGATAGAAGGTTGGTCGGGGTCATTAATACGGTTTATATACTCAGGCACTTCAGCCGCAGGTTGCCCACTTGTCGCAGGTTGCCCACTTGTCGCAGGTTGCCCACTTGTCGCACTTGGTGGAGCCTGTTGCCCACTTGGCGCACTTGGTGGAGCCTGTTGCTCTCTTGCCGATACTTCGGCTTCCGATGCAATGGCGTTCTCAGCTTGCATAGCCATATAAACAGGAGAGTTTACGAACTCAGCCCCCATTAAATTCTTGATTTTTTCCCGCGTGGTAGGGATAATTTTTACCGGATCATTAGGGTCGTTAGACCTGTTCTCCGTTATAGGTTGTACGCTACCATCTACGCTACGTACTTCCGCTACTGCTGAAATACCGTCTGGACCGGGCACAAAAGAAATACCCTCTATAGGGGTTTCGGTATCTCTAGCTATGAAATCACCTGTGGCAGGGTCGTATTTACCGTTAAAGCCTAGTTCCCTTGCGGCATCTACGTTGAACTGCGAGTCTTCTTTACCTGCAGCCATTACAGCCTCGTTGACCATCCAGTTATTATCAGCTAACTGGGCCTCGATCTGATCTCGCTCTTGAGTTAATTCGGGGCGAAAACTATCTACACCCCCGCCATCAGTTTCAAGAGCGCCATTCAAATAAGTCAAGCGATTCATTTTAGCACTGGTAGCTTCTTGGAGATTAGATGTAAACAGCGATGCATTTTTCTGCTGGCGTTTTGTCTTCTCTCCCTCTCTAAATGCTTTAACACGAGCTTCGTACTGTTCGCCAGTATACAACTCGCCCATCTCATGCAGTGTCTCAGTTCCCATCCATTTATTATTGTCTAACTGCGCATTTAACTGGCTTACTTGTTTCTGCAGCGCGGAGCGTTTAGGGTCTCCCACAGGTAACCTAGCTAACTCGGCTTGAGCGCTCTCTATCTGTTTATTTTTGTTAGCTGTGACCCCCGCAAAAGTCGTATCGAACTCGATACGGTTCTCTAGGTTTCTTCGGTCTTCTTGCCCATCTTCAAATAAAGTGTTTTCGCGCTCACGTCTATCTTTGGCGCTTTTTCGAAGCTCCTGATTTGTCTGGTACCTGTCCATAAGGCTAAAACCCTGAACCATCCCAGTTACAAAACTACCGTAATTACGTGCCATAATCTAAACCTTTATTTTGCTATCATGATAGCTAACATTGCTATCGTACCGAAGGTTTGCTGCCGTTGCGCGCTAGCGGCAGCTGAAGAGGCTTCTTCGGCCTGTTGGCGAGCAGCTTCTCTCCCAGCAGCGCCGGTTAAGCCAGCACTAGCACCTTGTACTACACCGCGACCAATTCTTATAGCTTCTAGCATATTCGACCGATCACGTGATTCTAAATGTCTCCTTGTGGAAGTTTCGTTACCTGCTACGCCTTTCGCCGTAGTAAGTGAACTACGCCTGTTACTAACAGCCTGTTCTTCCGCAGTTAAACTAACGCCGCCGCGGCTCATAGCGCGACCTAAACTACTACTTGATACTCTAGCCGCATTAGCGCTTACGGCCCCCGCCGCGTCACCCTGCGCTTTGTACCCGGTTTTATCGCCTAACTGAGGCAATACTTCATTTTCTAGAGGCTTGTAAGTACCTTTCCAGTGCTTCCACTGGTCGCGGACCAGTGCGGCCCCCTGCTGATCGGCGGAACCGCCTCGACTAGTAGGGCCACTGCCTCGAGCGTAGTTCCTGTTTGCTCTTCTTGCATATCCAGATATCATTAGTTACCGGACCCCAAATATTCTTTGTCAAACAGAGAGTTTCCTTTCGAGTCTACTCCCCATTTTCTTGCTACCGCACCCGCTACCGCGCCATACGCTTCCATGCGCGCAGCAGCCTTTTCTTGCTGCGCTTGTGCGGAAGCAATAGACAAATTATTCGCTATACCGGCTAAATTACCCGCAGTCTGGTCAGCGCCCGATTGAAGATTACGCCCGTGCGCTATAAGCCCTAACTTTTGCGTCAGAGCTTCTGACTCCCCCTCGACCGAGGCCGCGCTAGTTACAGCGCCCTTAGCTATGCCGCTTGCCCCCGCGCTCTCCGAGAGCCCGAATTTATTTCTGCCGCTGCTCGCTTGAGCGCCAGTAGCTAAGTTGGACTGCGACGCTCCGCGAAAAAGGGCGCCTTCCTTCTGTGCGTTGGTAGACGCCGCCGCCCCTGCGGCAGACGCTGACTCGCCACGGGTAAAATCCGTAGCGCTTATAAGCGCAGACTCTATAGGCTGAAAACTCCTCTTGTAATCCTGGAACTTTTCCGTCTCTTGCGCCACCGTCTCGAGATCTAGCTGAGAAATTGGTGGTGTATAACTATCGCCGCTGCCCATTCTATTCGCCCTTTTGTATGATATATATCCGCATCCGCTTATATTACGCTAATTCTAAGAGCTAGGCAAGGATGCAAGTGTAGTATACAAAGCAAGCCCTGACTTATTATGGGTAACTGTTACGGTGCCTTGCCACCGAGCATACATGAGCGAAGCAGCGCCTTCTAGAGTGCCAGCACTCCACGAAGAGCTATTGTTAAACGAATGAGTCTGATTTAAGAAAAAGCGGAATTCCATAAAGCCAGGGTCGTCCCCTCCATTCGGCCAAGAATTTGTCGGGAGCGTATAATCCTGCCTATACCCTTCTATACGATCTAGGGGTTCCCTAGTATACGGAGGCCCATTAGCTTGGTCCCACTGCATAATACTATTGGGTGGCCGTATCCATTCGCCACTGCCATTATAAGAAATTTCCACGCCCCACTGGCACTCACATGGCATCGATCTATATTGCCAGGGTTGGTCATTCCACTGTCGGTATATACCATACCCCCCATTAGCGCCTATAGTCCCATTTATACCGATGGAGATACTATCGTTAGGGCCAGCTAGACCATACACGATATTCTCGGAGTCCGTGGACTTCGAATCCCAATGATATACCCGACCAAACGGCGCGCTCCACGCATACGCTGTCGGTTGATGACTTATCCCCCCGCCTGAAGAAAAAACGGCCGCTGTCTGGGAAGTTGCATCGTTAGGGCCGGCATTACTGGGCCCATACGAACCGGGGACGCTGCCTGAGAATGTGGAGTAGCATATCAGCTTAAAAGCTATAGTGTTCGAAATAGATTGAGCTGTAGTAAAACCCGGATAAGAATTAGGTCGAGCAAAGTTAAGCGGGAACGACACATAATCTACGTCCACAGTCCCTTTAAAATAAGCCCCGCCTTCTGGGGTAAGCGTATCTACGGAAAACAGTGTCCCATCGCCGCCGACAGCGCCGGAACCAAACCAGATCGGGTAGTTCCCCGCACTAGAAATTTCCAGTCTTAGGTTAGGCGAACTTGCTGTACGTATAGTACCGGCTGTTATTGTCCCCAAATCTGCCGCGATAGCATCCAAAGACGCTACAGTTATATTGTTCGCACTAATAGAATCCGCTGTCATATGACGAGCTAAAATGCTGCCGTCTGCAACAAGGTTGCCGTCAAGGGCTAGCGTGCTAACGCCGTTAACATCGGCTAATATAAAGGGTATTTTCGCCGGACTGCCGGGATTCACGATGCTAAACTTATCGGCTATAATAGTAAACTCGCTGTACGGTACGCTATCACGTAAAGTAGACGCAAGCCCGAAACCCGAAACGTAGCCGTTCGTATCAACCTTAACTGTGTACTGAGCAAACAGTTCCCCGGTCTCAGAAGCTCTAGCTATCTGCTCGGTACGAATAGCTGTACGTCCTGCAACAGCTGCAGTATTAGCTACTGGGTTTACGCGCACATTTTTTACGTAGAGCGTAGTCGCGGTCCCACTATTATTTAAAGTTTTAATATTAAGCCTGATATGAGTTACTTTCGCTGCCTTTAACCTAATTGCGTCTTTAGCAACAGAGGCGGAAGTACCTAATGAGCGAACATCACGAAACTCAAAGAAGTCTTGGAACAGGCCGGGAGGTGCGTCTACGTGCGTCGTAGACGATATAGAAAAATTTAAGGTCGTCCAACTGGTTAAGTACGAATTAGCATCTAAGTACTCCCAGACCACGGGCAGAGATGTATACGCGCCAATATTACCGTAGTACGCGCCATTAGTTAATTCTACTTCTACAGGCGCCGCCAAGAAACTCCCCGCCGTAGCCCCGTTATCTTTACTGGCCTGAACCCCTACCGAAAAAGTACCTACCGCATCAGATTTTAATAGCTCTAAAGCGACAGAATACGAAGCGCTATCGTCAATTGGTATCCAGTCTGAGTATAGAGTAGCTTCGCCAGTACTAGCCACAGCCGCCGAGTACCCCGAGCCAGTACCAGAGCCGGCGAAAGTACTATACCCATAAACAACGGAACTAGTGCCGCTTACATTACTAAAGTTCCATCCCTCTGACCACCCGTCAGCAGGGTACGTACCTGCAGGGTCTACTATAGTAAGAGGGTTAACAGCATTAATACCGCCCGGTTCAATAGAGGCTTCTAGCTGAAAAATGCTAGAGGCTGTTGCAGTAAACTGCCCTTCTACAGTATCTACGCGGGCATCTATAAGTTCGACAGACGCAGCGAGCCCTTGCGATGAAAATTGTGCAATTTGAATCCAGTCAACTTCCCAGCTGGCGGCTACAGTTGAATTACTTATCTGTAACTCTATACGCGTTATATCATTAGCGCCTTGCGTCCAGTCTGTACCGCCAACATCTAGCGCGTTCATATCCCAAGTAATTACTTGCCACTCGTCTTGAACCCAAGCTGAACTAGGCGAAGCATTCTTGTAATAGTTGTTATCAAACGATGTATGTGCGCTGGTTGTATAACGCAGCCGCCCATACCAGTCTGTGCCGGCAGTAGTCGGGCGAATACGCGCCACTACTACCCTATTAAGCGACCCGTCAGCGGTTAATCCGGTAGGGCTCTGCACCCCCGAAGGTACAGTACCACCACTTGTACTAAACTCTAAGTGGCTAGAACCCCAAGCCGCTGTTTCATTAGGCGAGGTCCACCCATCGAGGGTAGCAGCAAATTCGTAAAGGTACGCAGCATCTAGTCCCCCGCTGCTAGCTTCTAGTGCTTGGACCGAAGTTTCTAAAACCCCAGTACGAGATTCTAAGTTGTCGGGGGAAGTATCTACTTTATCTATTCTAGATTGCAGCGCCTGAGTTAATTCCGACTCTGATAGTTTGTCTTGTAGATTTGTTACGATCTCGGAGGGGTCTGTCCCGCTAGTCCCTATCAAACCAGTACTGGAATTAGGGAGAAAGCCTGTGAGCGTACCATCTGTGCCTACCGCCCGAACCCAATAATACCGAGTTACATTTGACCCCGTATAATCTACAAATCGGTCAGTCGCTATAACCTCATACTTAACTGCGGTACTAATGTCGTTAGTACTACTCCTCCATAACTCTACAAAATTAAAGTTGGTAGTAGGGTTATCCCAAGACAAGTATACCGCCATCCAGATAGGCGTAGCGGTAAAATTAGTGGGGCGAGATGTGGGCCCGACTGCTACCGGGATTCCCGGAAGGTAAATGGTTGTATTTTTCGGGTTACGTGGCCCCGGAATACCAGTGACCGCTCCCGGCGAGTCCCCTAGCTTTATAGTAAAGCCACTACTTTCTAAATCGCCAAAAGTAACGGCTGAATTCGCTTTGTCTCCACGGTCGCCCGTTACGGTCTGCAAAGAAACCGTAAGCGATTTTACCGCATCCCGTAACGAATTTAGCTCGAGACGTACTGATTCATCGGTCGGCTTCTCGTTCGCGGAAACACCGGGTATATAGCTAGTCGGAGTTCGGTTTTTCATCGTCCGCTTCTACTATACGCTGCAAAGCTGATACTGACTTCATTAAGGGTACAAACTGATCCCCTGAAAAATTAGTTTGGTTCGAGAGCAAAATATTAACTAAAAATTGAGCGCTTTCTTTATCCATAATTATTATACCACCAAAGATAGATCTTGCATTGTAGACGCTATTGTAATTTCAGTAACCGTGTCGGTACCTTGTATTTCAACAGCCCATTTTTCTGCTCTATAACCGCCCGGCAATCTAAAAGCGCGTTCGCTAGTGACATCTTCCGTGTGCTGAAGCACGCCATCGGCATACAACTTAAGCGTCAAGCCCGCGCTATACGATTCAGCGTACACTTTTGCGGCACCTAAGTTTATGGCTTTCTCGCTATACATTTCTTTGCTGCGCCAAACGCCGGTTTTTTTAGTTGTGGTAAAGTCGGCCCAGACTCTAATATTATTAGTGCTCGGTGCCTCTGATTTTACAACGTATAGTTTATCCTCGTCTAGCTCCTTGTGTCCCGCAGTCACGTAGGAGTCTATCTCGATAGCTCCGTCTGCCGGGTTCGAGGGGTTAAGCAATATAGCTTTCTGCACCGAATCGGAGGACGCGGAATAAAACGCTAGGTAACGGTCTTCCCAGTTAAATGCACGGAAACTAGCGGGGTTTAATGCCTGCCACTGCTGCCTAGAATAAATATCTTTTGTGACGTTCCCGGTACCCGTGCTTCCTGTAATAATAAGTCCATCGGGGCTAGCGTAAACTACGGAGTAACCGAAATCTACTATACTGTTTTCCGATATACCGCCCTGCTCCATTTCCATCTGCACTAAGTTTAGTGCCCCCGGCGAAATTCCGTTAGCGATATATGGCTGCCCTTCCGTAACTACAAGGATATTACTAGCAAAAATACCAATGCCGACTATATCGTACTCCGTAGAAAGCCGGTAATCTAGAGGCCATGCATCAGGGAAACCGGGCTCCGAAAAACAAAGAACATTACCAAAATACCCTATCATAAAGCCGGCAGGATGAAAGGTTATTCCGCGCATCGCGGTATTAGGAGGGTCGAATTTATAAGTAACTACTATTTCGCCCAGACTAGCCGAAGGCAACTGATCTACGTAAGTGGACCCGCTAGGCTCCCCTATAGTAGCGCGTGATGCGGTAGGGGCTACATACGGATACCTTGCATCGAACGGTAAAGCAACACTTATTGAGGTTGTCGAAGGTACCGCGACTACCGTATAAGCCACGCCGCTGCTAATTTCGTTACAGCCGTTTGTAATACTGGCAGTAGGGCCCGGGCCAGTCTTAGTAAAACTGTTAAATGTTGTGGAGTCTAGACTGTCTATACTAAAACTATCGGCACCAATTTTTGTGACTTGCCCTTGGACTGCGTTTATTTGCGTCATGCCGCGGATATCGCCCAAATAAATATAATCCCCAGTTACGAGGGTATGCGCTTTGAGCGTGACAACAGCGGGTGACGCTTTAGTTATATCCGATATGCAATGCTCGACTACTGCCCCGGTATCGGAAAAAGTAGACCCTGCATCAGAGTCAAATATTGTAGAGAGATCACCCGATGACACAGTATATGCAATACCTATTGCGGAGAGGCCAGTTAATGTGTAATTCGCGCCCACTACAACGCCCCCCGCAAGCGTCGCTAAAGCAGGCGTGCCCCAATTTTGGCCATTCCCCACAAAGCTTTCTGCGTATAGCATCTGCCCCATACTAAATGGGCTATCTGTCCAGAAAAGTTGCGGGGCAGAACTATTGCCCCCTTCGATATAGTACGAGGTACTGGTATCTAAAGTATAAGTAACCCCGGTACGAATATAAAAAGTAGTTGTATCTACAACAATTACTTCGCCTGCTATATTATTAACGGAAGGCATGGAGTGTACGCCACTAACTCTTATGTAATCCCCTGTCGTAAAGCCGTGCACTGTTGACGTAGTAAATAATGCGTTTGCGCCGCTTGATATACCAGATATAGTTATTTTTGGGACTGCCGTTGCTTGCGGACCCATAGCCCTGATATCTACCTCCGCTCCTAGCGAAAGTCCGTGGACCCCGCTAGTCTCGATAAGCCTGTAAGGTGTCGTATCAGATATGGTGACCACATCTGTCCGCGGCAGCGCAGTAAGCGCGGTCTGCCCGACATACTGGTATTCCGCCACGCCGCTACTAGCCGTATTTACTCTATAAATACGTACATGAGTAATTTGGTAGCCGGTACCGATGTCTGTTGCGTTAGGTATAGAGGTAAGCGTTACGGTTTGACCATAACGAAACTCGACCTGAGCACTCGGCGGTCCGGGAGGACCCTCTGCACCCCACTCATTTACGTAGGTGCAAGTATAGTACCTAGTCTCGGGAGTATCTGACGTATTATCAGCGCTGCCTGTAATACTTGCAGTAGCTGCTCCTGTGGGCGCGGGAACCCCTAGTTTTCTATAGGACGCAACATCGCCTGTCGACGCTCCGACTAGCGTAGGTGTAGTAACCCGGGCTTCGTGACTAGGAGACGAGTATATCAGCCGGTCGTGAGTGTCGCCCCCCATACTAAACCATGTATATTTAGTGTCGTAAGGCGATTCTATATATCTTGTATCGCTAAATTTGAACAGGCCTTTTGTAACTGCGGGGCCCGCAGTGGCAGAAGCCTGCACAACAGCGCCCGTGTCATATATGGGCTGTAAGGCTGCGGTATCTGTGCGCAAATTCTGCGCTGTAACGCCAGAACCCTGCGGCAAGGCCCGCGGATTAACTTTCGGAAAAGTTCCTGAAAAACCTATAAACGAAAAAACGGCCATTAAAGCCCCGCATAGCGTATAACGCGGGAGACGCCTGTAGTGTAATCGTCCTCTGCCCGAGGTTTAGCTTCTCTTATGGCTTCTTCATATAAACCTTTGTGATACACCGCAACATCTGGGGCAAACCAAGGAGTATCCCTCATTTTTAAAGCCTCTGATAACGCCCCTGAAATAATTGCTTCTTCGTGGTGCATTACGATGATATCAGATAACTGAGTAGCGCTCATAGTAGGGCGTAGTGCAATTCGGCAATAACCACTAATAGTAGTAGAGGCTCCGTTAGGCGGCGTATAATAGTCGCCCCAACCAAGCGCTTTTGAATCTGGGGTAGTAAGCACTGCATGAGTTGCGGTGCTCCCTGTGTCGCGCATAATAGTGCCGTCACCTAACCCATCAATACCTGTAGCGCCGTCATCTCCAGGCCATAGATATGTATTGCCGCCGGTAATGGTGAGGGCCGAACTGTAGATGTACCCCTCTACGCCTATATCATAAGTTACTGGGTTAGCGCCGATTGCGAGATAAACATCAGTCACGGGGGTTACGTCAGCTACCACCCCACTTGATGTGACCCCGTTCAAAGAAATGGAA
>TARA_R110001632_G_scaffold167657_2_pt1 | contig 14063 bp, 12 predicted proteins | sample TARA_R110001632 | Tara Oceans TARA_R110001632 (sample SAMEA4398266) | marine metagenome | biome: Polar Biome; feature: [SRF] surface water layer (ENVO:00010504); material: water (ENVO:00002006), including particulate matter (ENVO:01000060) such as... | depth 5 m
CGATCAAGCTCTATTGCTGAATATATGGACAATTATGCAAACTTCAACTGCCCATACTCTTAAAAACCACCAACTTAAAAGACGATTAGCCTGTTATGCCCATTATCCGCGTTGCTGTTCCTGTACCCAAGCGCCAATTTTTTGAATACCAACACACAAGCGCCCTTGAACCAGGTATTCGTGTACGCGTGCCATTCGGACCTCGTCAATTAATTGGGGTCGTACTCGATACAACCGAGCATTCGCAATGGCAAAGCAATAAGATCAAAGCCATCATTGAAGTGCTCGACAGCGAATCAATTTTCAGCCCGGTACAGCTCAAGCTTTGCCAATGGCTAAGTCAATACTACCAACACCCTATTGGTGATGTACTGCATAGCGCCATGCCTGTTTCGCTGCGTAAAGGTGGCTCAAGTCAGCCTAAACCTGTTAGTTATTTACGCATCACAGAAGAAGGTCAGCAAACGTCCCTTGAAAGCTTGGGTAAAGCACGCAAACAACAACAATTACTCGTGCAATTACAAAAAGGTGAAATACGCTATTCCAGTGTGATGTCCGAATATGCTAGCACTACTGTCAAGGCACTAGTGGAAAAGAGGTTTGTTAGCCAATTAGAGCGGATTCCGTCACTGGATACTAACTGGCTGGCGCATTTGAGTATTGGCGATAAACCCACACCGAATATTGAACAAGCCATCGCCATTAGCCAAATCATTGGAAAAATTGGTCAATATGCCAGTTTTTTAATTGAGGGGGTAACAGGAAGCGGAAAAACCGAAGTCTATCTGCAAGCCATAGAAAGTGTTTTAAGCAAAGGGCAACAGGTGCTTATTTTAGTACCGGAAATTGGTTTGACCCCACAAACAGTGCAGCGATTCGCTGAGCGTTTTAATGTACCTGTGGGCATTTTACATTCAAATTTGACTGACAATGAGCGCTTACTCGTTTGGCAACAAAGTTATGCAGGTCAGCTTCCCATTATTATTGGTACGCGCTCAGCCATTTTCACCCCTATGCGTAACCCAGGTATGTTAATTGTAGATGAAGAGCACGACGCATCTTATAAGCAGCAAGATGGTCTGCGTTATCATGCTCGTGACTTAGCCGTTATGCGCGCCGTTCAAGAAAATATTCCTCTGGTGCTCGGCTCAGCAACCCCAGCACTTGAGTCACTCAACAATGCATTGAATGGTAAATATGAACATCTTATTTTGAATGAGCGCGCGGGCAATGCCTCGCACCCAAAACAGCAAGTGCTGGATATCCGTAACCAACCTTTAGAATTTGGCCTAGCAAAAGGCATTATCGAGCGCATTGGTCAGCATTTAGCACAAGAAAGTCAGGTAATGTTATTTATTAACCGTCGCGGTTATGCTCCAGCATTAGTCTGTCACACATGCGGTCATGTGGAAGAATGTCCAGGATGTAATAAACCGTATACCTTGCACAAGCAGCTTTACAAATTACAGTGCCACCACTGTGGCAGCGCCAAAGCGATTCCCAAACGCTGCCAAAGCTGTGGTGGCACTGAACTTGGCGCCATGGGTGTTGGTACAGAACAACTAGAGCAAGGTTTACAACAGCTTTTCCCGCAATATAAGAGTGTGCGCATAGACAGTGATAGTGCTAGGGGTAAAAACCGTCTTAACGACATGTTGGATAAAATTAATCGTAACGAATACCAAATTCTTATCGGCACACAAATATTGTCAAAAGGACATCACTTCCCAAACGTTACGCTGGTGGTGATCTTAGAAGTAGACGGCGCTCTTTTTAGCGCTGATTATCGGGCAGCAGAGCATCTTGCTCAACTGGTCACGCAATTAGCTGGGCGTGCTGGGCGTGCTGAAAAACCCGGCGAAATGTGGCTACAAACCCATGACCCGAGTCATCCCTTGCTACAAGATTTGCTCAATAATGGTTATTCTCACTTTGCTCGCTATGCATTACTTGAACGCCAGCAAGCAATGTTGCCACCTCATACTTATCAGGCATTGTTTCGAGCTCAATCAACTGATGCTCGCTTAGCCAATCAATTACTGATTGATATCGCGACCCAATTTAGCTATTCAAAACATGTCCAGTGCATCGGCCCGCTACCTGCTTTGATGGAAAAGCGCCAAGGTAAATTTCGCATGCAGTTAGTATTAATGAGTAACAATCGTGGCGCACTGCAACATGCTTTGGCACATGCCATGCCGAATATCGAACAACTGCCACTGGCGACTAAAGTACGCTGGGCATTAGACGTTGACCCACAAGATTTCATGTAACGTCCTTGGGGATAACCCCTTCAATCAGCAATGCAACCGTCAATAGCTGATGTTATTTCACCTTAATACTAAATTGTGATTGAGGATTAAACTGAGCAGGGTAAAATCCGCGACTCTTCTAGCCTTAGTATTCGGATGTTAAAGATGGCTCACAAAGATTATGTCGCCCGAGGGCGTAACCCTAAAACCCCTCCAGAACCAGAAAAGCGCGCTTTACCTTGGGTTCGTATTGTCGTCACGTTGGCATTGCTCTTCGGTTTTGGCTACTTTTTATGGTCAATCAATGACAAAGCGGAAGATCCTGCCCATAAAAAAGCCAGTACCAAAAGTGAACAACTTGACCCTTTACCTGATGCACCAGAAGAAGAATGGGAATTCATCAAAACCTTGCCTGAATATAGTGTTGAAGTTGACGTAGAAGAACGCGAAGCATCAGAAAAACGTTATTTGATGCAGTGTGGGTCCTTTAGAAAACAAGGCCAGGCTGAGGAATTAAAGGCACGTATTGCCTTTCAAGGTTTGGAAGCACAAGTGCGTGCCAGTGATGGTTCATCAGGACGCTGGTATCGCGTTATTATTGGTCCGTACGAAAGCAAACGATTAGCCGAAAAGCAACGTCATACATTACAGCGAGCAAAAATAAACGGCTGCCAAATCTGGTTGTGGAATTTATAAACGCATCGTTCATACCGCTTATGTAACCTCTCAATAAAAGAGCTGCTGTTTGGTAGCTCTTTTTAGCTCAGGGCGTTTACGTTTTGACTATTCTTCGTTACTTGAAAATTTATGATTGCTCCCCACATCTAAGGCAATTGTTGTAATGCACAATCCCATTTTATTGTGCATTGCTGTTAAACCATTGAGGAATTTCTGTGACTACAATCGTATCTGTACGTCGCGGTAACCAAGTTGTTATCGCTGGCGATGGCCAAGTTTCACTTGGCAACACCGTAATGAAAGGCAACGCAAAAAAAGTGCGCCGTCTTTATCATGACAAAGTCATTGCTGGCTTTGCTGGCGGCACTGCTGACGCCTTCACTTTATTCGAACGTTTCGAGTCAAAATTAGAAATGCATCAGGGCAACCTAACCCGTGCAGCAGTCGAATTAGCCAAAGATTGGCGAACTGACCGCATGCTGCGCAAACTCGAGGCTTTATTGGCTGTAGCCGACGAGACAGCTTCTTTTATTATCACCGGTAACGGTGACGTTGTTCAGCCAGAAAACGACCTAATTGCTATCGGTTCAGGTGGACCTTACGCTCAAGCTGCTGCGAGTGCACTACTAGAAAATACCGAATTAACCGCAGAGGAAATAGCCCAAAAAGCCTTAACTATTGCAGGTGACATTTGTGTGTTTACCAACCATAGCCAAACCATAGAAAAAATTGATTATTAACGTTCGTTGTTATTAGACGAGCCAGACGCCGTACACGCGGCTGTTCAAGTTCAAACATATAAGGGTTAACTTATGTCAGAAATGACCCCAAGAGAAATTGTCCACGAATTGGACCGCCATATCATTGGCCAGAAAAATGCAAAACGCGCCGTATCAGTTGCTCTACGTAACCGCTGGAGACGCATGCAGTTAGACGGTGACTTACGCCAAGAAGTCACGCCAAAAAATATTCTGATGATCGGTCCCACTGGTGTGGGTAAAACTGAAATCGCTCGTCGTTTAGCAAAATTGGCTAACGCGCCGTTTATTAAAGTTGAAGCGACCAAATTCACCGAAGTGGGTTACGTTGGTAAAGAAGTCGAAACTATTATTCGTGATCTTGCTGATATCGCGGTGAAAATGGCCAAAGAGCAAGAAACGACAAAAGTTAAATACCGCGCTGAAGAAGCCGCTGAAGAGCGCATTTTAGACGTATTATTGCCACCAGCAGAGAATCAGTGGGGCGAAAAAGAAAAGAGCGAAGATAAAGGCACTCGCCAGACTTTCCGTAAAAAATTACGAGAAGGTCAGCTAGACGATAAAGAAATCGAAATCGATGTGGCTTTACCTCAGGTCGGCGTAGAAATCATGGCCCCTCCAGGCATGGAAGAAATGACCAACCAATTACAAGGCATGTTCCAAAATCTATCTGGATCCCAGAAGAAAAAGAAAAAGCTTAAGATCAAGGAGGCCTTCAAACTATTAATTGAGGAAGAAGCTGCGCGCTTGGTCAATCAAGAAGACTTGAAAGCCAACGCCATTGAGTCCCTTGAACAAAATGGTATCGTTTTTATCGATGAAATCGACAAAATTTGTAAACGCGAAGGCTCTACCAGTGGTGGCGATGTTTCTCGCGAGGGTGTTCAGCGTGACTTGTTGCCTTTAGTCGAAGGCTCAACGGTATCCACTAAACACGGTATGGTGAAAACCGACCACATCTTGTTTATCGCATCAGGTGCATTTCAGATGGTCAAACCTTCTGATTTAATTCCAGAGTTGCAGGGCCGTTTGCCTATTCGTGTAGAGTTAGAGGCTCTAACAGCTCATGATTTCATACGCATTTTAACGGAGCCAAACGCGTCCCTTACTGAGCAATATATCGCTTTGCTTAAAACTGAAGGCGTTGACGTAGAGTTTACCGAAGAAGGTATTGAGCGTATTGCTCAAGCTGCATGGCAAGTTAATGAACGTACTGAAAACATTGGCGCTCGTCGTTTGCACACAGTCATGGAGCGTCTAATGGAAGATATTTCGTTTGATGCTTCTGAAAAAAGTGGCGAACAGCTCACCGTCGATGCGAAATACGTGAATGATCACCTAGAAATGCTGGTTGAAAATGAAGATTTGAGCCGCTTTATTTTATAATCGACTTAAAGCAACGAGCAATAGAAATCCTAAAGACGAAGTCAGCTTAATGGCTTCGTTTTTTTTTGCCCATCAAACCTGCCCCATCTATTTCATCAGTAGAATATTCAAGCGCACCATCAAACATACTATGTTTTTATTGATACTTTCAACATGATTTTCTTGTGCTTATAGTGTCACTTTAACGCGAGTTTACTTATTTTCCCCTCGAACACGTCATTATAGTATCTCATAGGGCATGGCTAAAAATTCAGCAAGGGGACATTACCCAACCAAAAGGGATCGCATCAAAATGAACAACGTCATTTCAACCATAAAGCCTTCGCTCAAAATGCTGACACAGTCCATAAGCCTCGCAAGTTTGTTAGCATTCGTTGGATTACCTTCAAGCTGCCAAAGTATTTACACCACCGCTAACCCATTGTTTAGCCGGGTGAAAAATGTGATCCCTTTCGAAAACCTACCCAGACTAAAATCGGATAATGGGGTGATTGCTGCTCTCGATCAAAAGGGATTTCAGGACCTGATTGTTACGAAAAATGGTCATCATGTTCGGATATTTTGCAATGATAATGGTCAATATTCAACACCACAGAACATCGCCACAGGCGATATGCATCGAATGAAGGTAGCCGATTATGATCGAGATGGGCGTATGGATTTAATTATGGCTCAAGGCTGTGGTGCGTGCAGCAGCGCAGTTTGATATCAAGCGTTACTTTGATCCCACTCACCCGCGTTTTGCATTTTTGACTTTTCGCAAAGTATAAACACAGACTTACACGTGGGCTTAGGAAGATGTGACAAAATAGATTCTGCTAAAGTACGATGGAGCAATGGTGAAATAGAAGAACTTACCCGTTATCAAGTGGATGAAAAAATATACCCGGGCGCAAAATACTATCCGCGCCCGCGCCTTTAAATACGTTCACGCGGCTTACTTACCCAAACAAGCATAAGTCTGCTTAATCAAGTTTTGGCTGCGGGCGTCACCAACTAAATCTGGGCTCATTTGATTACACACATAGCCCATAGACAAACGATTAATTGGATCATGACAGCCAAATGAACCGCCCCATCCGCTATGTCCAAAGGTATTGGGCTCTTTACCATAAGTATTGGCTAGCGAATTAACGACCAAACCCATCGCCCAATTTACAGGCAAGCCAATTAAGTCATCCGAGCGGGTGCTTTGTACTTCGGTGGTTTTAGCGAGGGTTTCAGCACTGATTAGGCCTTTATCAGCACTGTATAATTCATACAGGCTAGCCACCGCATTTGCACTGCCATGGCCGTTTACTGCCGGTAATTGAGCACAGCGAGTTTGGCTTTTTAGCATAAAATTAGCTCGTAACACTGGATTCGTCATGCTTGCGAGCGCGTAACTAGGCATATTTTTAGGCATTGAAGGAGCACGCGTTGGGGCAAATAAGTCAGCGATTCTAGCGTGTTGACTCTCCGGTAAACCGATATGAAAGTCGATGTTATTTGCATGACAAATTTTTTGTTCGAGATATTCACCTATGGTTAATCCCGATACTCGGCGAACCACTTCCCCCACTAAAAACCCAAACGTAAGCGCTTGATAGCATGTTCTAGAACCCGGTGGAAAGAACGGCGTTTGAGCCGCGAGTTTCGTACAGCATAGCTGCCAGTCAAGTAAATCATCTAAGCTGGTGGGCGTTTCAAATGCGTTCAGACCTGACTGATGTGACAGCACTTGCGCTAACGTAATGTCTTGCTTGCCGTTCTTGGCAAATTCAGGCCAGTGCGCAGCGATACAATCGCTGTAACGCAATTGCCCCAGCTCGACTAAATGCGCAATACACAGTGCAGCTATACCTTTGGTCGTTGAAAATACATTGACTAGGGTATCTTGTTGCCAAGGAGCGAGCGCTGCGTTTCGAGTACCGGCGTGTATATCAACGACACATTTTCCTTGATGAAAAAGGGTAAATGCCGCACCTTGCTCGGGCGTTGCACTTTGTGGCTCAAAATTAGCTTTGAATGCGTCAACCACTAAATCAAATCCAGGCTCCCAAATACCTTTTATTTCAATTGATGACATAAAATACTCCCACTGTAATGGCAACTATCAGTGCGTAATCACCTTGCTATTTAACCTTTTTAACACGGTTAAATGCTTATGTATTATCAGCGTTTTTTATGTCTATTTATTAGCCGCTCAGTAAATGCCCAACCGCGACTTTAGCTACAATCGAACTAACGGACATTGCGTCGCCGCTTCGTTGCTTGAAATTGCTGCTTCGTGGGTCAAGGTAGAAATTTGTTGCTGGGTATCAAGCGCATTAACATCATCTGGTTGGTAAGCTAACGCTTTATCAATCATAATTTTTGCTTGGCTCTCACAGCCCAATTGAGCTAATGCATAGGCATAATTATTCAAATATGGCACATTATCTTGTGCATATTCATAGCCCTTTTGATACCAAACGACCGCCTGTTGTAGGTCAACCGTTAGGTAATCATTAGCGAGTAAAAAGTAACTTAACCAATAGTCTGGCCACATCGATATAGCAGTTTGTAGGGAGGTACGCCCTGCTTGCTTTTGCCCAGTACTTAACAAATCTTGAGCAGCTTGAGTATAAGCAAGTGGCGTAAATTGACTGCTTATTTTGTCAGGAGGAACCGCTGCCAACAACCAATAATCCCCTCGAGCCCAAGTACGCTCAAAGGTAGTGAAATTAAGTCTATGTCGCTCGGTTTCTCCCGTATGCAGAATGACTTCTTGTGCGTTTATGTCGTAACCGATAACGACTGCATAGTGCCACATGGGCAACCAAGAAATAGACACATTTTGCAAAACGATTACCGGAATATCATCGCGAATAAGCCCCAATAACTGTTGAAAGTTTCCCCTTTTAGCGTAAGCCAACAAGCCCTGTTGACGACTTGCAGAGACCATTTCAAGTTGCAAACTGCCCTCTAGTGCGGGTACAAATAAATTAGGCGCAATGTCTTGCGGTGTTGAATCCGCACCATAAAAATTAAACACTTCTGCTAATGTAGTAGGGCCGCAATAGAACGCTTGCTGGGAATAAAACGGCACATTGGCAATGTCATACTTATCAGCAAAGTTGCGCTCATTGGCGAGTAGCTGCTGGGCTTGTGGGGCGCTTTGACACGCGCACAATATACCTAAAAGGCCGACAATGATGCCAGCCTTCCAACTATTCAGCATAATATTGATAACTCTCGATAAAGCCAATATTAAGAATTAATTGGTCGAATGAAGGGATAAACATCAGTCACACCGAACAAATCAAGTAAAGCAACCACGGCTAACACAGTGACAATGGCTCCGACGATGCCGCCTGCGGGCATATTATTCATCTGCTCGTTCAGTGAATTTAACTCACTTTGAGTCATGTTATTGATGCGGTTTTTGGCATCAATTGGGTTAACGCCTAGTTGTTCAAGCTGCGCCAACACATCTTGGCTATCAACCATTGTCAGTACTTGCTGCTTACTAAATTGATATTGCGCCTGATTCAGTACGTCATTTGAGGTATACACACCAGCTGAAGCTGTACCTAGGCTGATGGTTAACAATAATGCGCTAATGAGTGTGATTAGTTTAGTCATGGTGTTCTCTTTTTAAGTTATTAAATGTGGGCCAATTCGATCGTGATATATTCACGAGGCTCCAACACCTGTATTTATCAGTATCGGTGAGGATACACCTGTCGGTCAGTAAGGTAACAACATATTGTTAGGACTGATCTACCTCAAGCACATTTACAAGTACTGTGCCAACGGAGTAAACGATTAAGACGCACAGATTAATTTATTAAAAAACAATAAGTTAATAAAGGTAAAATAGTATTAAGGTTTAGCGGCTGTCGCAAATAACCAACGAAAAAAGAAAAGCCTACGTGACTTATGTAATTAGTACACGGTACACAAAGCCACGCTAAGGGCCAATCAGAAATGACCGTGGGTTATGGGCTAACTAATGCAGCGTATTAATTTTCGCTTGATATAGCTTTTTATCCTCAGACAAATACGAGATCTGCATTGCTGTTTTCAACGATGCTTCGGCATGACCCAATTCGCCTAACTGATATTGCGCTTTCGCCAAACCAAAAAAGCTTTCATGTAAGTATGGCGCTATAAGAGAGGCCTTTTGGTAATAACGGGCTGCTTTCCTATGGTGACCTTGTTGATAGTTCTGGTCAGCAAGGTCTATCCAACTATAGGGGTTGTCATCATCAACATTCTCAATGAGCGCACGCCAATGAGTGGCGTCCTCAAAACGTCCCGCTTCTTCCAATAGATTTACATAATTCCATATCATGTTGATTGACTGAAGCTCATGATCTATGGCGAACCGATATATCTTTTCTGCTTGCTCAAAGTTATCTGCATGCTTATACAAAACAGCAAGCGTATTAAGCGTTACGGAGTTAGTTTGTGTCTGAGATAACGCTGCGTTTAAAAGCGAAAACGCACGATCATATTCATGGTTAATGAGTGCTTCACTGGCTAGATTCTGATAGAACATCGAAACAAAATTCTGGCGAGAAACGGAACTCCCTACTACGTCACCCTGTTGAGGAAAGTAGTCAACAATTAACTGGGGAGTTCTGAAATAAATGAAATTCGGGTCTTTAACAAAATTCGGCTCATGCAGCACAGTCCGCACATGAGAAGACAGCGTCATTACGTTGCTATAACGCTGATAAATAGGCGCTGAGTTGACTTTTTGATATTCGATATCAACGCCAACCAGTTCAGCAAGAGCCGTGGTCAAAATAGCCAACGATAAACAATTCCCAGCTTGGTTAGTCAAACTCTGTGCTGCCATGAAAGTATCACCACGAAAATCAAAGCTAGCCGTATATTGACTCAAATAATCATATAAGCGTTCATGACCTTTCACATCGGCATTTGCTGGGTCGTTATAGTAATGTAAAAAATTCTGTTGCTGACTAGGAGTAAGAGAGAATATATCTACAACGTTGGGGACGTTTTGCAGTTTGAAGTAGTCTTTAGGGATTTCTAAATCAGTATTCTTAGCTGTTTCAACATAAACCGCTTTGCTAGGTGCATGACTACTGCACCCAACTAATACAAGAACGGCTAATATTATCGCAGCTAAACACCTGTCATAAATGAACCGCATTTAACATCCTGTTTTAAATGGAAATGACACTTAAAACGAGTATTTGCTATTTGCACACAAAACACAATCCCCTAACGACAGAGTTTCCTTCTGCTAATTTCCCTCACATGGGTAGGCTTTTTTAACGGCTTCGTATACCTCACTTTCCATAGTCTGCCTATGGTTTAGCTCATTTGGTAAAGCATTCACTACCGAGACAACCACGTCATGATCGACATCCGCATCGGGCAAGCAAAATTTAGCTAAATAGGTTTCGGCATCAGTCGCTCTTGAGTTACCCACTCGGGTTCGTATAGCTCGTTGAGAAAACGAACTCATCCCTTTGTTGTCCTCTAATCCACGCATTATCTGAGTGTCTGTGAGCACAGCTCCGTGTAAGAAGCCCTTAATAAATTGGTAACAAGTTGAGCTGGGTAATTGATTTATATTTTGCTGATTAGTGGATTCAGATTTCAGCACTTGGCAACTCTGCCACACTCCATGCGTAGCGTCATTGCCTATCGAGGCTTTGGTATCCATCACAGCGAAAGATACATTGGGTAAAATCGCTAGCCCTAGGCTCAGAAAAATAACCTGATAAGATTTATTATTTACAAAATGGTTGATCGATAAATTGTGCATAGCATTCTCCACAGTTAAGTCTGTTGAGCGGCTTCACGCTCAATACGTTCTTTAGATTTAGCGTTACTTCTGGCCAGCAAAGCAGCCCCCAACACGGCAGAGATCAACGACCCAAGCAACACACCCACTTTTACGCTAGTTTGATACGCTAAACCTTGCTCCTCGAATGCCAGACTGCCGATAAATAAACTCATGGTAAAGCCAATACCACACAGCAAACTAACACCATATAACTGGACCCAGTTGGCCCCATCTGGCAATTTGGCTAAACCCATTTTTACGGTTAACCAACACACGCCAAAAATACCTAACTGCTTGCCTACAAATAGACCGGCAGCTATCCCCAGGGTAATAGGGTTGAGTAAGTCAGACAAACTTGCTCCAAATAATGATACTCCCGCATTGGCAAAGGCAAATATTGGCAGCACCACAAAGGCGACCCAAGGATGAAGCTTATGCTCAAGGTGCGGCAACATAGGGTGGCCATCTTCGTTTCTCAGCTTAAGGGGAATAAACCAAGCTAGAGCAAAACCGGCTAAAGTTGCGTGAACCCCGGATTTGAGTACCGCAGCCCAAACCACCACGCCAATTAAGACATAGGCAGCCTGGCGACGCACATTGAAATGATTAAGCAAGAACAGCGCAAATAAACCGACAAAGGCGACAATCAGCGAGGTGGTAGATAAGTCCTGTGAGTAAAATAGGGCTATAATCACGATCGCGCCTATATCATCAAAGATAGCGACGCTGAGCAGAAACAACTTTAAGCTCAATGGTAGAAATTTGCCGAATATAGTAAAAACACCGACGGCAAAGGCGATATCAGTAGCGGATGGAATTGCCCAACCATTTACAGCAACCGGATCGTCAGCGTTAAACCACACGTAGATAAGGGCAGGAAATGCAATTCCTGCTATTGCGGCAACGGCCGGCAAGGTGATCTGTGAAATAGACGACAGCTGTCCATCAAGAATTTCTCGTTTGACCTCAAGTCCCACCAAGAAGAAAAATATAGCCATGAGTCCATCGTTAACCCATAACAGTAACGGCTTAGCGATCTCGAATGCACCAAAGCGAATGCTGACTGGTATTTCCAGCAGTCCATTATAAAAACCAAACGCTGGAGAGTTAGCCAAAATCATTGCAACTGCAGCGGCAATAACAAGGATCACGCCACCTGCAGCTTCGTGTTGTATTAATTTACTTAAGTAGGTTGGCACGGTCATATTCTTCCATACTTGGTTTAGGGTTAGTCCTATGCCACCTCAATATTTTAGACTTTGCCTGAGGTGTTTCAAGTATTTAATATAAGCGTCAAGTCAAATTAGGTATAGTCGTTTATTGTTGATTTTTAATCAGGTATTTCCTGATAACGAACTCGTCAGGTATCAACTATGAACCAATTGAATTACCAGCACTTATACTATTTTTACGTGACAGCTAAACAGGGCAGCATAATAAAGGCGTCTAGTGTTTTGCACCTCACCCCTCAAACCATCAGTGAGCAAATCCGTACACTCGAGGCCTACTTTGGCTTTGATTTATTTGACCGAGCAGGTAAACGACTGCAATTAAATAGTCAGGGAAAATTGACTTACAATTTCGCCAAAGACATTTTTAGTTTGGGAACCGAGTTATTAATGTCAGTGAAAAACCAACGGCAAAATCAGCAATTAGTGTTATCAGTTGGTGTAACAGACGTGCTACCAAAAGTACTCGCTTTTGATATGTTTCAGCGTTGTCTTACTCAACATCCTGATGTGCGGCTAGTATGTAAAGAAGGCGATTTAAATAGTCTCAGCGCTGAACTGGCATTGAATAAAATTGATGGCATATTGTCTGACAGGCCGTTACCACGCTCGAGCAATATTAAAGCCTACAACCATCTATTGGAGCGCAGCGGATTAAGCTTTTTTGTCGCTCGAAATCAGGCCCATGAATATATCGATAATTTCCCGCAATGTTTAGACAGTAAACCGTTTTTAATTCCAGGCGATAAATCTGCGCAAAAATTATCGATTCTGGCCTGGTTTGCCAAACATAAGATCACCCCTCAAATATCTGCCGAATTTGAAGATGGTGCACTTATGAAGATTTTTGCTCAACGTGGCTATGGCGTATTTTGCGCACCCACATCCGTCGAAATCGATATAGAGGAACAATATAAAGTGCAAGTGATCGGCAGATCTGATTCGCTTACGGAACGCTTGTACCTCATTTCCCCTGAGCGCAAGGTCAGCAACCCTTTGCTTACCCCCTTTATGACGCGGGCTGTTAAAATTTAACGCCCCTCGCGCACATTGATATAAAGTTGCGACTGTATATTTTTTATACCGAAAAACTAGTAAAGTACTGTAAACCTGCTATCAATTTAAGAGGAATAAATAGATAGCAGGAGGCACATCATGTTCTTTCGGATAAAATCCTCTATTTTAGCACTACACCACTTGGTTAAGTTGCTAATCCCCCAAAATTACACACTACGCTTTATCAACAAGCCAAAGCCGGTTGTTTTAAGTAATGAGTCATTATCATGTTAGGAGCAGTGAGTGCAGATTTACTCAATGTGCGCAGCATGCCCACGATCACCAGCGCAGTTGTTGGTCAATTAACCAAGGGAATGGTCATTGTTGCCACGCCCATGCAACATGATTGGGTACAATTTCGATTCAGTGGCACATTTGGATTTGCCGCAGGGCATTACTTACAACCTGTTAACGATCTCACCCGACTGACAGGCACAGTGAATACAAACCTATTGAATATACGTCAAGGTCCAAATGCTAGTGCAAAAGTAATAGCGACTGTCGCCCTTGGTGCATCGATCAAAACATTGGCAGTCATAGGCGATTGGCTAGAAGTAGAGTTCAACGGTCATCAAGCCTATACCTTCGCAAAACATATAGACTTGGTTTACGCAAATAACGGCTACTACGCCATCGTAACGGCTAGCACATTAAACGTCAGAAGTGCGCCTAATCACCAGGGTAGCGTTTTTGGTCAATTAGCTGCTGACAGTACCGTTTGGGTAGAAGGCGAGCAACAAAACTGGTGTCAAATTCGTTTTAACGGAAATCGTGGCTACGTGGCAGGTGCGTACTTGCAGCCCACCTCCACAGAGTCTGAGTTATCGGCCGTTATATCAGCCGACCATGAAGCTGAACTATTCGACGAAGAGCAAATTGATGACGCGTTATCTTCACTCCCCCCCCCGCAAGACCC
>TARA_R110001632_G_scaffold46402_3_pt1 | contig 14060 bp, 23 predicted proteins | sample TARA_R110001632 | Tara Oceans TARA_R110001632 (sample SAMEA4398266) | marine metagenome | biome: Polar Biome; feature: [SRF] surface water layer (ENVO:00010504); material: water (ENVO:00002006), including particulate matter (ENVO:01000060) such as... | depth 5 m
TTCCAATATCTTACTTGTTTCTTCTTTCATCTTATTGTATTAAGTCGTTATCAGTATGAACCCCCATGATACTGTTAGCCATTGCCTCGTACTCGCTGTACTTATCATTATAATAGTCTTGAGCTTCCTCACAAAAACTCATTCCATTATTATCCTCGACCCAAGTGTCATATCCAAAATTCATTTCGGTTATCTGAGTAGCCATTTCGTCAATAAACTCCATGAACTTACTATTGTCTATATATGTTTTACTTACTACTTTCATAATTTTAGTTTTAATCGTTAATTACTTGTATAAAATTCTCATCTTTGAAACATCTCCAACCCATACTACCTAAATCATAATAAGGGGTTGTTCCGTTTCGTTTTTGCTCAGACTGGTCTTTCTCCTCAATTTTAAGGTCAAACAGCTCGTTTAAGAGGGGTATATTGGTTGTTCCAGTGGCATACCTCGTTTCTCCGTTTTTCTTCTTAAAAGCGAACTTAACAACGCTTAGTTGTAGTCTTTCTCTTATTGCTTTCATATTAATATATTACAGTTATTACTTTGTTATCAAAATCAACCTCTAAGTCTTGAGGATTGATGCAGTGTCCTATTTCTAAGCTTGAGGTATCAGTTTCTAATTCCCAGTCGCAATCTTCATCAGAAGTATCTATTTCAATAACCTTGATAGTATCATCCTCATCATCATCAGACCATATATTTACGTTTATTTCAATAGCAACATGAGTAGCAAAAACACTTATATCTTTAATACCCCAACCTCTTGACTCCACACTAAAAGACCATTCTATTTGAGCCACGCTATCAGTATCGTAATTCATAGTTTCAAGCTCAGATATTTCTTTACCTAATCCGTAATCTGTAATATCTTTGTTTTCAAGTTTTGTAATAAAATCCATTTTGTTTGTTTGTTTTTAGTTAGTAATAATTTCTGTACAAATATTGCCACAATAATTTATACTTGCAAATTTTTTAATAGTTATTTTAAGTTTGTAGGCTTATTTATACTCAGTCTAAATAAGACTTCTTTAATTCTTGCGTTTACGTTTAACATAGTTATATAAGATATATTTGTGTAATCCTCATAAAACATAGCATCTTTATGCTCTTTAGGTATTCCCTCAAATATTCTCATTTCACTTTCAAAATCATCTACTATATTTTGCAATACTTTTTCTACTGGAGTTTTCATTTCTTTGTTCTTTAAATTAATCTTCGTTTCTCATTTCGTCATAATCATCTTTTTGATTCTGCTCATAATCATAAGACTCTATAATAGTACAGGGGCTATCGCAATCATTACACAAATCTATATAATCATATCCACCCTCTATTTGACCACAATCATCGCATATAGTAAAGCCCTCATCTCCTACACTCTTCTCTCCTATGTCAAAAGAGCCACACTCAGCACAAGTAGGTACTTCTTCTTCATATCCACCCCCACAACAAGAGCTTACCATTCCACTTCTACCATCATCAATGGGGTTACTTAACTTCCAGTCATCATAATTCATAATTGTTTGTTTTAATTAGCAATAATTTCTATACAAATATTGCACAAATAATTGTAACTACCAAACATAACTAACTATATTTCAGTAGTTTAGAATCATTCTAAATAAGGGGTTTCAGGGGGGTATATAGGAGCAGGTGTGTGGATATACGCTTAAAGCGATTTCTCCAGGATTTATTGCCAATCAGGATTTGTACCAAATTGGTACACACAAAAAGAGAGGACACGAAGCCCCCTCTTAATGAATATAAAACACAAAACAAAACAAAACAAAACGAAATTGTTTAGAAAACAATTAACGAATTAAATGCCATATAGTAAAGCACTTTTAGGAATATTCTTAAAAGGCTTTCTATAGGACTTTTTTTGGGGGGGGGGTTAAAACTTATATAAATTTCTTCTACCTAAATCCATTGGCACGAAAACTCCAGTACGGCCTCCATCAAGAACGAGTCCACACCCTAAAGTTGGTTTCTTGGGGAAGTTCTTACCATAAGAAAAGGCCATGTGGTCTACATCAATTCCGCATCCAACATTCAAGCCGAATATAATATCGTTTCTACTGGCCATATAAGACACACCACCAAAGGAGTGAGAGTGCCCAACAACAGTAGATTGCCTATTGGCTTGTGCTCTATTTCTTGCTCCTGATATACCGCTACTTCCTGTTCCATGCTCATAAAGAACTCCATCAATTTCGTGAGACAGTTGCCAATCCCATCCTTTAGGGGCTTGCCATATCTCTTCATAAGTTCTCATAAATCTACTTGGAATACCTGCTGTGGTAGCCTTTCTAAAAGGTAAAGCTGAGTGATTACCAACACAAACCTTAACGTCAGGGAATGTTTCATACCACTTCTGCATAGCTTTTTGTGCTTTCTCAGCTTCGTTTTCAGCGTTAGGCATCTCAGCCATCTTCTCGTGATAAGAAAGTGCCGCATTATCAACCTCATCTCCAATATGCACTATCTCTGATACTCCAAATCGAGAAAAGACTTCATAACAAAAGTCTCTATATCCTGGGTGGCAAAATGGTTCGTGGGTATCTCCAATAATTCCTACATTATTCGAGTTTCTGTGTGCTTGCAGCATTTCATTTTCTGCCTGAGACAAGCGAGGTCTAAATTGTTTCATAAAGCATTGTGTTTGTGTTTAAACAAAACTACAAAATACTTTTGACATACACAACTATTTCTTAATCTTTTCGTATGAGCGACCTCCAAAATAAGCTCCAATACAGGTAATTAGAACCATTTTTAAAAGCTCTTTCCAGTCCTCGTCTACCTCAAACGAAATTGCTCCAGCATCAATAAATACCATTAAAACTGTACTTAAAACTAAAAACATAAGAGTTATAGGCCTTACGTTTTTACTTAGCCATGAGTCAGACTTCATATCTGAATCCCATCTCTTGCTAACCTCTTCTTGAACCTTTGACTCGTGATTAAGTATAAGTTCCTTTATCTTTCTTTCAGCCTCAAGCTTCTCCTCTTTAGAGGTGCTAAGGTTATCTATAACACCACCAACACTGTTAACAAGTTCGGTAGCTCCTGAGCTAAATATTTTACTTAAAATACCCATAGCTATTTATCTATCCTTATTCTTCCCACCATAATTCCTGTGAGAACCATAGCTAATATGTAAAAAAGTACCATCATAAATCTTTATATTCTATAGTTACCTTTTCGCCTCTTTTAATTGCTCCTGCAATATAAGGATAAATTCTTTTATAAGCATGAACACTTTTGCCTACAAAACCATCTTTAACTATCTGATTATTTTCTTGCGTATCGCCCAAGATAAGGCAGCCAGCGGTATGCTCATCAGTATTTCCAGTGTGTATAAGAATATGCTCAAACCCAGGAACGTCAACGACATGAAGCATACCAACGTGTATATTAGAATATTTTTTACTATACCTTTTGTGAAATCCACCCTCTCTTCTTAATTTAATTTCATATTTTCCAGCAGGAATCCTTGTTTCTCCATAGATTTTTACATCTCTAAACTCATCTTCAAGGGTATAGCATAAGAAATCAGTTGAATCCCCTCTACACTCTACAAGTAAACCTGAGGTTGAGTCAGGCTCTGAACTAAATCTTAATACCTTTAAATCCATACTACATAAACATTTTTACCAACACCCCAACAACCGTTGCAAATATAATCCAAAGAGCTCTCGTAACATTTGACTTCCATCTTTTTATGTCTTGAAATTCCTGTATTAAAACATCATACTTAGGAAGTTTAGCCTCTCTAAATTCTGTGTTTTTATTTACACGAGACACAAACCCATTGTCAGGGTTTAGTAAACTTGATGTTAGTCTATCAAGCTTACCATCCATAGAGTCCAGCTTATTCTCAAACGAGTCCATTCTCTGCTTCATTAACGCTATTTCTTGGGCTGCTGTAGCCATTATCTAATTTCTTCCGAGGTAGAAATCAACATATCCATTTCAACACCTCTTGAGTTTCTGTCTGCTAAAGCATAAACAGTATTAGCTACGTTTGGTGGTGTATCAAAAAAGTTCTCTGCCGTTAAATTACCACTTGTGGCCATAATTCTATTGGAGGTCATTATGTAAGAGCCGCCAGGAGGTATTATAGTTATAAAGCAATACCCTGCCGAGGCAGGATTCTCACAAACTCCAGCAACATCAGTTATTTTTAACCATAAAGGATATTGACTGTCAAGGTTTGTAAATCTTGCATAAGCAAATCGTTCAAAGTTAACATCTCCAGCACTAAGAGGGAGTCTTGTTGCTGAAAATAAAGATATAAAGTCGTTTGCTCCATCATAAGGAGGTATAACAAATCTTCTTTGGTAAACCTCTGCCTGGGAGTTTATTACTTGAGTTGTAGAAGAACCATAGTTAGTTCCGTCAATGGTTATAGAGTCTGATATTATATTTGTTAATGTTGCCATATTTTAAGGTCTAAGTATTTTTAAAGAATGATTATAGTTAGCTGTTACGTTTGTTCTTTGCGTGTTAAATATAGCGTAAACTAAAAACCCTGTATTAGTGAAAACTCCTGGCGATGCAGGTAATAGTCTGTAACAAATAGGTACTCTATCTCCTTGCAAAACAACATTAGCTTGAGCTACTATGGTTTGGTTAACAACTTGTGTCTGACCACAATCATATCTAACATAATAAACTTGTAAGGTAAGTTGAGCACCAGCATCACCCTCTATCATCCCCTGGAGCTCTACGAACTCATCCCCAGGATTAACACAGTATTGAGCACCCCTTGAAGCAAAATCCAAAGTCATTGTTGCTCTTAGTTCTCTTGTGTGTTTATCAAAGTGAGTTCCATGTGAGTCTTGGATAAACGTACCAATTCCTGCCTGAAACCAACCTCTAAAGTCTTGCTCAAAAGTAGAAAATGGAGCAGGAGACGAGTATTGAGGCACGTTTAAAGTGCTTCCTACAAGAGTTGAAGCCCCTGAAGTTCCTGTAGTAGTAAGGTTTATAGTGTCTTGTTTGCTATTAAATGTAACGTAATCTGTTGCTGACAAATATCCATCAACACCTGCTGTAGCTTGGTCTATAGTTATTTCAGGGGTTGCTCCACCTGTTGAGTTAGCTGGCTTACTTGCCGTAACAGCGGTAACAGTACCTGAACCACCACCTCCAATCTCCCAACTTAAAACCCCTCTTGTAGAGGTTAAAACTGTAGTGTCTACATAGTTCTTTGAGTTGTCAAAGAAAAACTTAGTATTACCGTCTGTTGTATTCTCAGTGTTTTCCATGCCAGTAAATGTAACCTTACCAGTTCCGTTTACCGTTGTTGTTAATGCTGAAATTCCAAGAGAATCAAAATCTGTTTTAATCTGAGCTGCAACCGATATTGCTGTTTCGTTTGGAGCTATAGTAATTGGTAGTTGAAGAAATCCAACGGTAGGAACAAAAACAGCGGTCTCTCCAGTAACATCAAAGTGAGCCTCATACTTAATAGCATCACTTATGAAAAGAAAAAAGTTTGTATTATGTAATCCTCCAGCAACATCAGGTGCACACGTTACTATTGTAGTAGTTTCGTATGGCGATGTATTCCAATCTAAAAGACCTGTACTATCCTTTGTTAATACACTTGAGTTTGGGGCAGGCTGAAAGTCTTTTGGAACGTGTAGCTGGTCATTAGGTAAGTCAGGATGAAAGTTAGTTGCCATATTAGTATAAAATTATTCCGTTAAGTTTACTTACTCCACCTTTGTTTTCATTACAGTAATCAGGAAAAGCCTCATCATTTTCATTTAAAAACTCTGTCATTCTTCTCAAGTAGGTATCTGACTTCTTGAATGTTTCGTTTCTAAGGAAGTTTAATTTCTTAGAATCAACTGGCATAGTAAAGTCTGCAACATTTTCAACAACACCTTGAGAAGTAGTATTATAAGTCATGTCAGGAAGCATCTCAAATTTAACACAAAAAGCTAAATACTTCTGTATATAATCTTGAGTTAAAACACCGTTAGGCCTCCTAAAAGTTATTTTTGCAGAGGGATTTGTTTCTTTAGCTTTTCCTGAAATTTTAAACGATAATACAATCCCTAAGGCATTTGTAGTAACATCTGTTATTTTATTAAAACCCCTACAGCAACTACCAGTATCATTTGTATTAGAATCCTCATAAAGAGGTAATTCTGTTGCCGTTACAAAATCATAAACCTGTGCGTGAGTTAAATCAAGGCTTGGGACTATAATATTGCTACCCTTTGTTGTTTGACAGGGAATGTCAAGCCAAGACCACTGTTCATTATTACTTACCTCTTCAGAGATGTTTTCATAAAGCTTTTCCCCTATAGACGGTTGAATAAAGTTTAACTCAGCAATCTCAACAAAAGCAGGTTTAACTAAATACTGGTCTGTATTTTTGTTAGTAAATGCTGTATTAATTACTTGTTGTGGTTTTATCAACGCCATCTTTTATTTTATTTTTTTCGATTAATAAATTCTCCAACTCCTCCTCGCTAAGTTCAGGTAGGTGGAATATTCTCCTACCCTCTTGAACAGAAACGTAATCTGTAGGATTAATAGCACCAAGCATAGTAACAGGAGGCTTATTAACTATATGTAAATCAGAGACATTATAGTTACCATGTCTCTTTAAAACCTTTTTAAGCTCTCTTAAAACCATTTGCTGAGGCTCTCTAATAACCGTACTCATAACAATATCATATATCGTTAAAATCTGTTGATTATTACCTAAAGAACCAGCAACCTGTATTCCTGACAAAGCAGGATTCCATCTGTGTGATGAAATTATATTGTCATTAGTAATTGTCTGTAGCTCCATAAACGAACCATCACTTGTGTCGTTTATAATCTGAACATTAGAAGCAGACTCATCACCATTTTTTGCTATAAATAATATTTTGGAGTTATTGTTTTCTCCAGTCAGTTTGTCTCTTGCCTCGTCAATAAAGATTTGAGCCTCTTCCTCTGACATATCTGCCCCTAATTCAATAATTGCAGACGGCATAAAGCCATTTTTAAATCTTGTAAGGTTGTATTTACCTATTTGTGAAGCTATCTTTATATGGTCTAAAGCTGCCACATAATCAGGCAAACCATAAAAATAGTATGTACTTTCGTAATCAGAAAATGTTATTACAGCACGTTGAACTCCTTTTGCATACTTCCTAAAATTTGGATATATGTCAAGAGACTTTATCTTATCCTCACTTCTTCTTACATCAGCCCAATTAGGGTGAAATAAAATCTTTTTTCTATCCTTATCCATCCTCGCTGTTGTTGAGTCGTGATGGTATAAATTTACATAACCATTACCAACAACTATTTCAAGGTAGGCATTTCCAAAAGTCCAGTAATCATCAATTACCTTTCTCATAACGTCATCAAGACTTTCTCCGTCTGCGTTAACGTCTTTTATATATTCGTCAAGAGTTTCGTCTAAAGTATGAAAACCCTCACCAATAGTGAAAGTTGTCTTTGTGTTTAGTATAGCCCTGTGAGTTGCGGCAGCCCTTGATAACTCACTTAAATGTTGAGGAAACAAATTATCATCCCCAAAAGGAATCCAAGAGTTTTTAAGCTTGTCAAGTCTCTTTACCTCTTCAGGAACGTCTTGAGCAAGGTCTTTAGAGAATCCGTAAGCAAGAAGTTTATTTTTCTTCGCTGGCTTCTGTTGATACCTGCTTTTCTTCTTTCCTGCTTGCTGTTTCTTTGATTCCATTTACCTTTTTCTTTTTAGTAATTTTCTTATCCTCATCAGAAGATACATAAGGCTTGCCCATATCATAAAGCTCTTTTAAGACCTCTTGATTACCAGCAACAATAGATTTTACATTACCAAAACAAAAGTCAATTCTTGTTTTAGATAAAGTAACCTCTTCACAGCCATTCTTCAAAAACCACTTTACATTAAGTTTATAAGCCATAATTTAATTTTTATATTGCAAACATACAGAAAATTTAGGGGAATGTCAAGCACTCCCCCATTTTTTCAATTTATTTATAACTTACTAAGCTATTTCCCAAGCATCAGTATATGCAGCTCCTGGAGTCATAGTAGCAGTAAGACCGATTGGGTACTCAGCTTGCTCTCCTGTTAATGTAACATTAGTTCCATTAGCATCTTGAAGTGCAAGGCCTGTAGTCTCCTCTCCTGTCGTAAAGTCTAAGTATGCGTTAGATTGGAATATTTCATCATATCCTACCACGAACTTATAAGTTACCGCTGGAGTTGCACAGTCATCTGCGTAAGTCTCACATACTCCAAACAAACCACAAGATTGAGCTAACTCATCTAAAGCCAAGTTAACCGCTGGGGTTACTTTTGGTATATAGAAAATTAATTCAACAGTAATGATTGTACTTCCGTTTTCACGAGAAGCGTTTGCATTAAACCCACCTGTTCCTCTATCAAAGTCAAATTGATATGCAGCTAAAGTTGGGAATGATGTGTACGAGTTTGTTGCAGCATCATAAGTTGGTGCAGCACTTAAACTATCCTTTTCCATAAGCCAAATGTTTTTCAATCCACCTCTTCGGTTTCTATCGCAACATATTACCTCATGTCCTTTTGTAATTGCCATAATTATTTATTTTTAAAGTTGTTAATTTTTTTAATAAGGGGGCTTTTACACCCCCTCTTTATTTATTACTATCCTACTATAGTAGCTACTAAAGAATTATCTTTAAGAGCACAACCGAATGAATAGTTCATTCTAAATCTGTTCTCTTTACAGTTCTTGTCGTACCACATATCTACGTCTTGGATTTCCCAGTCAGTACCTACAGCGATTGCATCACGAGCTACTAAGAAAGCACAACGAGTTGCACCAACACCTGACGGAGCATTTACTGGTAAAGTAGCACCGTAAGCAGCGATGTTTACATCGAAGTCAGGCTTTACAATCATTGGGATTCCGTTATAAGAAAGGTTCTCAATACCGTTTTGTAGGTCAGAGTAAGCAGCACCTACAACAGTAGCCTGTAACTCACTTCTGTATTGCTCTGCAAAAGCACGAGATACGAACATTACTTGCTCAGAGCCAGCTAATTCGTTAGTACGAGCAGTCATCAAAGCAGCAAGGTCAGTTAAAGCACCTCCTGTGTCTGCAACGATTTGCCCAGCAGGAATAGACTTAGAAGCCTCCCAAATACCGTTAGCTAATCCTTGAGTTCCAACACCACCAACAGATTCACCGAACCATAAGATAGTAGAGAAATCTCTCATAATACCACCCATAAGGATTTCAGAAATCATAACCATCAACAAAGTTCCGTCAAGATTGTTTCTCTCGATACCTTGTCTCATTAACTGAGATTTGATGTGATTAAATAAAGCGTGAGCTTTTTGTGCGTGCTCTACTTCTAAACGAACTAAAGATAAAGTTACGTTTGAGTTTAAAGAACGGTCAGCATCAGCTTCAAAACAACCAGTGTTTAAAGCTTTTGTTACGTCTTTTAGGGCACTATACTTATCAAGCTTGATAGACGAGCCTGAAATGTTAGTCATTACATCAAAATAAGTTAAATCGTTATTTGATATAAAAAGTGGTTGTAAGAAGTATTTTGCTGCATCCTCTTGCGACCACGTTAATGTAGTTTCAATAATATTTGCCATTTTCTTTTTTTTTAAATTACTTAGTTAAAATATGTTTGTTAAGCCATCCCATGAATTTAACACACCCTCAGTTTTTACTGGAGCTGGGTCTTTTTCAGGAACAACATTACTTGAAGTACCCTCGTACTTCGCTAATTTTGATTCTAAAGATTTTACTTCGTCAAGCAAAGCAACAATATTAGATTCTTTTTCTCCTAAAGAGTCTGTAAGCTCAGTTAAGTTGTCATCCGAAGTAGCGATAGCTTCTTCTAACTCAATGATTTTTGCAGACACCTCAGGTGTTTCAAGAATATTCACTATCTCAGCCTGCTCAACTTTATTTTTTTTGTTGAACAAGTCCGTAATGAAGTTCTTTAACTCTTCAATGTGGTTTTCCATTTTTAATGATTTTTGATTAGAATTAAACATTTCAACTACTAAGCTTGTATTTTTGTAGTTAAATTTTTGAACATCAAACTTTGCCGCTAAAGCTATTGGCTTCTCAACTAAGTTGATAAAACCAGCTTCAAGAGCTTCGTCTGCCGTAAACCAAGTTTCCTCGTTCATCCAGTTACGGATTTCAGATTCGTCTTTACCTGTTTTACTTACATAAATATTTACAAGTCTGTCTCCCATCTTATCCATCAGGTCAGCAGCTTTTCTCATATCTTTTGCACCTCCAGTTTCTCCACCCCATACATTATGAATCATAAACAAGCTATTCTGACTCATAGAAACCTCATCAGCACCTAAAGCTATAATAGTAGCAATAGAAGCTGCAAGACCCTCAATTTGTGCGGTTACTTTTTGAGGCATACGTTTTAACGCATCGTGTATAGATAGACCATCTATAACTGAACCGCCTGGGGAGTTTATTCTTAATAGAACATTCTCAGTGGATATTTCTTTAATTTCATCAATGAAAGTCTTTGAGTCTATACCCCATTGACCTATTTCATCGTATATTACTACCTCAGTTGTTTTTTTAGAGATATTCTTTATATTGTACCAATTCATTTCTTTTAAGTTTTTAAAGTTTAAACTTTCTTCAATTTCGCCATCATTATATGTAAACTTAATAGTCATTTCAGTTCCATCCTCATCTATTTGAGTAACATATAAAACACCATTATCGTGAAGCTCTTTCATTTCAGCTTCAGTAAAATTATATTCGTGGTCGTGTTCTTGATTTTTCATAATAAACAATAATACAAATAATTAGTGCAAATGTTAGGAAATTTATTGCACAGAAAAGGAAATAAACAGAATAAAATAAAAAACACCTTTAAAAGTTTGGTAGTCTCATTTATTATGGCAATATTTGCATAGTAATTAATTAACTAAACAAAACAAGACTATGGGATTAATGAAAGAAAAGTTTATTCAACAAAGAGAAGAAGAAAGTTATCAAGAAGATACAATTCAAGCTCACTACAGTAACTTATTATTATTAAGTGAAGAACAAAATGAAACTCAAGAAGTTATTAACGAACTAAATACAGAAGAAGATGTCAACAGAAACTAAAAAAGAAACATTAAGAAGATTATTTATTGCAAACGGATTGGTTAAAGAAGATGTTTATAAGCATCAACACTACACTATTATTACAAGAGCAGGTATTGATAAAATTCAGGCTAAGACAAAAATAAATATCTCTTATGAGGTTATCGAGTGCAAACCTAATTTTGCAGTAGTAAAGGGTACAGCTTCAGATAAAGATAAGACTCAAACCATACAAACATTTGGCTCTGCCTTAAAAGGAGAGGGTTTTAAAGATGGAAACTGTAATACTTGGTATGTTATGGAAATGGCTGAGAAAAGAGCGATGTCAAGAGCTGTGCTTAAATTAGCAGGATTTTACGAGATGGGTATTTTTGGAGAAGATGAGAGCGATGACTTCAAAAGATGATGATTGGATAGAAGAGCACTTAAATGACGAGTGCTCTATCTATCAAATGTCGAAGATAGAACAGCTTATGATAACATCTTCGGCAAATAAAAATTACGAACACATTAACATTGAACAATTAACTTATGAACAAGCTAAACACATCATCAAAGACCTTGAAGAAAACGACAATCCAAGAGACTGTAGGGAGCAGTTTCACCAAGTTCTTAAAAGGAACTCAAGAGACTAAAAACGTAAGGAGTGTATTGAAATTTATGGTAGACGTAATCATAATTGACAAAAACGTAGATTATATACGAATTGATAATTATATTGACTTCTATAAAAAAATACCTTTAAATCTTTGGGCTACAAGACCAGTTTTTTATTTTAAAGATGATAAATTTGATGCCCTTGGTTTTCTTGGAGAAAGAGTACACGCTTTCACATTAGTAACAAAAACATTAGATTTGTATTTTCAAGACGGTTTAGATATGCACATTACACACGTTCTTGATAATAAAGAGCCTAAATTTATTAACATAGACAACCCTAAAGACAGAATGTTGGCTGCCTTAGAATATTTAAAGGAAAACGCAAGTGTAGGGGATTTAAAAAGAGCATACAGTAAAGCTAAAAAAATATTACATGGAAGATACTATTGATAAAAACGCAACGCACCACTACAAAGCTGAGATGCTTTTTGAGGTAGCAGAACAGATAACTAATATAAGCAAGGATGTTATTTTATCTAAACAAAGATACGGCAAAATAGCCTTAGTTAGAAACATAATTGGCTATATGTTAAACAGAGATGTTGGACTAACAACCATTGAGTCAGGTAAAAAGATAAATAGAGACCATTCAACCATAGTTTATTATGGTAATAAATTTAGCTCTAACTATAAATATTACAAAGAGTTTAGAGAAACATACGACCTTATAGCAGAACTGTTTTGGAGCAGGTTTGTTGTTGAAGAACAGGAAGAAATTGACTTACAAGTTAGGTCATTACAAGCTTTGATTGAAAAATTAAAGAGAAAAACTGAGTATTTATTAATTAAAAACAAGTAAAATGGAAGAAAAAAAGTATGTAAACGGAATTGTTATCAAAGAAAAAACATTTGATAATGGTGGCTCACAACTAAAGATGAGCATTAAAGTAGAGGATTTTATTTCTCAACTTAAAGAAGTTTCTGATAATGGTTGGGCAAACCTAATCATTAGTAAAAGAAAAGAAGCTTCTGACACTGGTGTAACTCACTATGTTAAAGTTGACACTTGGAAGCCTGACCCAAACAAGTCTGGCGGCTCAAAATCAGCACCTGCAAAGCAAGAGGCTGAGAATGACTTGCCGTTTTAATACGGAAAGATAGAATGGTTTATGAGGGGGTTCGATTCCCCCTCTATCTACAAAACACAAAAACAAACGATATGAAAAGAAAATTTAAAGGTATTTGGATTCCTGCTGAGGTTTGGGAGTCATCTGAGCTTACTTTACAGGAAAAAGTATTTCTTGTTGAGATTGATTCTCTCGACAATGAGAGAGGTTGTTATGCCAATAATAATTATTTTGGTAAGTTCTTTGGGTTATCATCTACAAGAGTTTCTCTTGTTATTGGAAGCTTAATAAAAAAGGGTTATGTAACCTCAACAATATTACAATCAGAGGGTAACAAACGTATATTAAAGACCTCTTTAATAAAAGTTAAAGACCCTATACAACAAACCTTAAAACATAATAATACAGTTAGTAATACAGATAATAAAGAAAAGTCTGAGCTTTTTGAAATCTTTTGGAATATATATGATAAACCAGCTTCTAAGAAGCTTGCTAAAGTTAAGTTTTTAAAATTATCATTGGCAGATTGTAAAAAGTGTGTAGAGGTAGCTCCTATGTATGTAAAGTCAACCCCCGATAAGAAGTTTAGAAAATACGCTTCAACTTGGTTAAATCAAGAGTGCTTTAACGATGAGGTTGAGTTGGATTCTCAAGGTGGCATAACTACTGGTAAACTAAAAGGAATGATACTATGACATTTAGCGATAACGGTATAATGGTTAAAAGAACATCAGGACAAGTTAAAACAAAGTGCCCTAAGTGTTCTCAAGAGAGAAAAAAGAAATCAGACCCTTGCCTTTCAGTTAATATTGATACTGGCGTTTGGAATTGCCATAATTGTGGTTGGAAAGGTGGATTAAAAAAACATGACTTTATGCAAGAAGTAAAATATGTATTACCTAAATCAAGGCCAACTATATCAAATTATAGTGATGGCATACTAAAGTATTTTAAAGATAGAGGCATAAGCGAAAGCACTCTTTTAAGAAATAGAATAGGCGAGGGTAAAGAGTATATGCCACAAGTTAGTGCTGAAAGAAATACTATACAGTTTAACTATTACAAAGAGTCAAACTTAATAAACGTAAAGTATAGAGACGGAGACAAGAACTTTAAGCTTGTTAAAAATGCTGAGAGAATACTATATGGGCTTGACGACTTAAAGGGTTGTAAAGAGGCTATAATAGTGGAGGGAGAGATTGATAAGCTTTCTTACTATGAGGCAGGATTTAAAAA
>TARA_R110001632_G_scaffold228677_1_pt1 | contig 14048 bp, 4 predicted proteins | sample TARA_R110001632 | Tara Oceans TARA_R110001632 (sample SAMEA4398266) | marine metagenome | biome: Polar Biome; feature: [SRF] surface water layer (ENVO:00010504); material: water (ENVO:00002006), including particulate matter (ENVO:01000060) such as... | depth 5 m
GTTAGTTTATTTTAAAGAATCTTGTCTGGTGGTAGTTGATATTTTTAACATGTCTTGATTAAATTGTCTTTTGTTTTGTAGTTGTATTATTTTTTCTATTCGAGCTTCTTCTTTTTGTAGACGGTTTATTTCTCTTCTGGAAACCCCCATATTCCATAAACTATCTACTTGTTCTTTTTTAGTTAATACCTTAAGCACCTCTCTTTTTTCCTGAGGACTCATATCCATATCAAAAGAATCTACAATAGCCTTTTTCTTAGCGGCCTTTTCTTTTTTTAATTGTTCTTTTCTTGCTGCTTTATTCGTGGCAACTTCTTCTTCCGTCATAAACTCTGGATCATATAAGCCTAAACTCCACTTATCCCAACCAGCAGCTAACGCAGCACTTTGTATTGGCGTTAAAGTTTCGTCAGTAAACGCGGAGTAAAGGTTATTTACTTTCTGTAACAACCTATCCGCGGGAACATTACTAAGAGAAGAAAATACTTTAGCATTAGCCATTAGCATAGGATTATCAAAAGCATATTTTCCGTATTCAGCCAATTGAGCTAGTCCTTTTTTAGTTGAAAAGAATTTATAACTTTTATAAGCAGAGTAAATCTTTTTGCTTTTAGAGGATAAAGGTGGCGATATTGAAAACGCTTCATTTAAAACATCTCCATAATCTGCCTTGTATCCCTTCGCTTTTTCCTTGTAATATCTCAATATAGTATTCTTAGCAGTTATCGCTACCTTACCAGGTGATCCAGATCCAGATATAAAACTGTCAAACATACTATTAGCTATTTTAGTATTTTTCTTTTCGTTATTGGCTTTATTAAAATCTTTTTCTTCCTGAGTCATATCCTCATCATCCCCTCCAAATAATCTTAAGAATTGAGATTGTTGTAATGCATAAAATATATAACTTTGTACTGCGCCATAATATATTATTTTAGATATATTAGTCTTAGCGTCTCCTCTTCCGTTCGCTAAATCCAAAGCCGCTTTTTTAGTCATTCGGGTCATTTGCATAGGAGTATTAGCAAATGCAAATATTAGTCTACCAGCAACACCTGTTTGTATATTTGATACTCTATCTTGTCTTGATGATTGTTGAGACTCTTCAGAAACTTCTCTGAAATCCTCAAATGCTCTTTTTCTTGCGGCTTCTGCAGATAGGCCTTGCTTAATGTAAGTTGCAGTTCTGTTCATTAAAAAAGGAGTTCCCCCAAAGGCTATAGCAAAACTGTCTGCCATTTGCGTAGGCTTAAATCCTATTTTTATCAGGCCGTCATAGAGATTTCTAGCATTTCCTCTACTTCTTTCCACAGCCTTAGCAATTTCTGCTTCCTCTACATTTATTTCTAATCCACCTCTTCGCTGCTTTAAAAAATCAGAGTTGTATATTTCTAAGAAAGTTTTACCCCATTCCTTCGGCTTAGCAACCGCCTTACCTATTTGTAATGGATTGTTATCACTCCAGTTAACATAGTTGACTGCAGATATTGTTTGTAGTACAGCTGATCTTGTGTTTAAGAACATTATAACACCTACTGATCCATTAACATAATCCATACCGGCCTGAACATCTTTACCTAAATCAGCGGATCTTGTTTTTCCGGTTTTCATTCTTCCTAACATTTCTTTAAGGTTCTCAGTATAATTTTTACCATAGCCAGCCTCAATTCTACTAAAGTTTTCTTCAGTAAACATTTCATCTACGTTTTTTTGCCAGTCTTTTAAGAAATGTCCTCTAACGCCTTCTGTTGCATACTTAAATAATTCGTAACGAATATTACTAGAGTACCATGTTTCACTGGGTCTAGGGAACAATTCTTTTGTTTTAGTTATACCCATTATACCATCAGCATAAGCGGAAAGCCTTGGATCGTTTTTAACTATCTTAACCATATTAGCAATTTCAGCTTCTTCTATACCAGGAATTTTATAGCCTAGCTTGTTATATATAAACACCCTAGTAGCTTGATCAGCATTAAAATTAGATTGCTTTAATTTAGCTTTTGTTTCCGGAGCTATTTTAGTTTTTAAATCCCCAATCTTTTTTTCCAATGCTTCATAATCCGCACCTAAAGTTTGTTTATAAGTACTAATAGCATTTTCTGCGCGGTTAAACGGCCTTATTAAAGTTTCCTTGACTAAAGCCATGTCTTTATTTCCTTGCTCTCCTTTGCCATAAAACTTATACATTAACCCTGCAAAGTCTTCCGCATTAGGAGGCATAAACCAATCAAATCTGCCTTTCTTTTTACCTAAGTTAGAAGCAGTAGCTGCGGACAAAGGTTCCTTAGAAGGTATCCCTTTTTTACGCTCTATCATTTCTGCTAAGCTTTTAGCCAATGTTATTTTCTTAGAAGACATTATAGCCTGTTGTACATCAGATTTTACATCAAAAACGCTTAAAGCCTGCTTTACCGCTTCAACGTTTTTAATAGCGTCATCAGCAAAATAAAAATCATTGTATCCTTCTGATACTTTACCTACCATCCATTGGGCTTTTGCCGAGGCTGATCCATCGCCAAGCCCTACAATATTTTCTATAGGTATTTCCAAACCTTCCGATTTTAAAAACTCCATTATAGCAGGAGCAGCGTCTGCTGGCCTAGCCGTTAAAATAAATACATCTTTATTTGTATACTTACCTTCCTTCTTTTTTGCTTCAGCAAATAGCGGGCCTAGCTCTCCTTTCATAACCTGGCTAAACTCTTTAAAATCAAATATAGCTCCTTTAGCGGACAGCACTTCAGATTTTTTCGCAAACTCGGTGGCGTTTAATTTGCCTTTAGTTCCGTCAGGCATCGTGTATAGCACATTGCTTTTCGTCTTAGCTAAGGTGTCGTCAAAATCAAATACACTAATTCCCTTAGGCTTTTTGTTTGGATCCCTACCTTTTTCAAATGCTAGGTCAATTGTTTTAGAGTATCTTACCTGGGTAGCGGTTGAAGTTTTATCACCAAATCCAAATTGCTTTAAATTTTCAAGATTATAGTTTAATCCTTCCTTAGGCGCAGTTAACAAGCCGTCTAAGGCCTCTTTAGCTACGTTGTCTATAAGATTATCATAAGCTGTTTTTTGAGTTACTATATCAAGAAAATTCTTTAGGTAAGTTATTTGTGGAACCGTTAGGTTTTTATTAAGTTCTACAGAAAGAATCATTTTAGCGACAGCCGCATCAGTTAATCCTGCTCCGGTTTTAAAGTCTGCAATTTTCATTCCTTCAGGGCTCATGATTACTGAGTTGTACCCTTCTAGTATCTGCTTAACTACGGTTTTATCACTTAATGTTCCATCTTTAAGAGCTCTTTGTACATCAATAGAAAAAAGTAATTTAGTGTTACTGTGTTCATTACCTTGTTTAGCTTTTTTACCTTCTTTCACCTTTCTTGGTCCTTCTGTAAATTGAAAAGTACCTTCAAAAGACATCATTCTAAATCCATTACTATCATTGTTTCTTAAAACATGGGACATACCGAGGTCGTACTCATATTTTTCTTGGCCTTCTAGTTTGTTGCTGGTTTCACCTATGGCTCTAAGTAGCACCGACGCAAGTTTGCGTTTTAAGATTATATCTTGTACAATTTCAGGCTGTTCTTTTAAAATTTTTTTAGCTATCGTTTGCTTTTCAGCAACTGAAAGAGCTTGCAAATCAAGGTTTAGTATGGACTTTTCAAAAAGTTGTATTCTTTTTGCAACATTAATTCCTACAGATCTTTTTGAGTTTTTGTCAAATTCTTCTTTTCTTATATTGTTTTCTTTTAATTCTTGTAAGACAGTTTTAAAATCAGCTTTTAACCCGTCTGATAATCCATATTCGGACCCAAGTATTCTATTGCTTTTTTGTAAGTAGGATCTTCTAAAGTTATTTGACTTAAAGCGTCTGGACCCTCCCATTATGCGCCCATTGTATCTAAACAATCCAGCTAAAAAATTACCCGCCGATGATTTGTTGTAATACGTACCTTCTACTAGTTCCACTAATTCCGGAGGTAAATTTTCTATAGTCTTTTTAACAGCAAAATCAAATATTTTTAAACTTTTTTTAGCTGCATCTTTTTCTGCTTGAGTTGATCTTGAATTTATGTTTAATGATTGATTAAATTCAATTATATCTATTGCATCTTTTCGTGACATGCCCTCTGAGGTAGCTCTATCAAAATATCGAGACTCCACTTTAGCTTCTGAAGTATTAACTAATTTTTCAAATACTTCACCGGTGCTTCTATCAGTAAATTCCATTAACTCAGGTTTAACTAGCTGAGCATTAATATCTTCAATCTGTTCTTGAAGTCCGGATTCTATTATTTCATTAAATTTATCGTAATGGGGTAAATTTTCTAATTTCCATAATGCATCATTTTTTTGTTCTTGCGATAGGTTTCGGTAGTTACTCGTCCAGTTACCCCATGAATTATTTTCTTTCTGGCTTTTAACATAGGCTTTGAATTCCTGTATTACAAAAGAGGACATGTCTCCTCTATCTATTAGTTTTCCTAATTGTCTTGCGTAACCATCAACAAGGGTTACCCCTATTTCCGTTTGCACGGATTCAATTCTTGCTCTCATAGAGACATCAGCAATGGCCGCTTCGATAGCATCGGCCCCAAACTCTCCAGAAAGAGCCTCTAGCAATGATCTTCTTCTGCCGTCTATTCTTTTAGTTCCGTCGCCTAAAAAGTAGCCGCGCCATTCAGCCGGGACTATTTTTCTTTTTTGCCTCAATTTTCCCCCTGCTAAATTTTTAGCATCAGTACTCTTTTTTACAATTTCTCCGTCAGCACTTGTAACAAACTCCGTGAATGAAGAGAATCTTTTGTTAGCCTGCGATAAGGTTATATAGCCATTTTCCCACAGCTTAAAAGCATCCATAACAAATTCTTCATACTTAGCTGTATAACCCTTGTTATCTTTTGTAAGTTTACCGGCTACGCTTTCTAACTTGTTATAGATTGCATCAGTTGTTTCAGTGATCAGCACGTCGGCAACATTTTTATCTTTTTTAACTTTGCCTACTGCCTTTAGCTTTTTAGCTAATTGTCCGGGTCCTCTAAACTTACTTACATTTTTTACTGTACCATCGGGATAGGTTACTTCAGCGGTTTTGAAAGTTGGCATAACGTAATCAACTATAACTCCGTCCGCTAATTCAATTTTACCTTTAGAGGAAATATCAATGTTTTCTAATCTATTGGTTAATAACAATCTGTTTGCGCTTTGCCCTATTTCAATTGCCATATCCCCAGGCACTTTCATTACCTGAAAAGCATCCAATGTTCTTTTCTTAGATTTTATTTGTATATTGTCTATGGGAGATTTTTTAGTGGTGCCTTCATTGACACCGTCCTCGTTTGTTAAGTCTTTAAGTTGATCAAAAGAAGCATCTGAAGATTGTGTTTCAAAAATATACTTAGCGTCTTTACCTGTAATCTCTCCTAGTATTTTATTTTTTATGTTACTTGTTAAGTAAGTCATAAAATTAGCTTTATCCTTTTTGCCTGTTGCCATTGCAATAGCTTGCTTTTTGGAAGAATCAATTATTAATAATTCAGCTGCCTTAGCGTCTATTTGTTCCGGAGTAGGATTATTTTTTTCTATATAGCTGATTAGTTTAGTAGTCTTTATAAAAGTGCTTAATGACCCAATAAGACCCTGTCCTCCGTAAACGTTTTCGTTTATACCATCGCCTTTGGTTGTAAAATCCATAACCATTTTATCAACTATAGCCTCTTTCTCAGAAAGACTTAGGGTCAAGTTACCATTTCCATTAACAACCTTGTTTACTTCCGATACAATCCAGGGTCTTAAAGTATAACTTACTAGCATTGCCCCGTCCAGTATATCTCTGTTGGTTAAATTGTCAACATTTTCAAATTTATCATTAAATACTTTTTTAGCGGACTCAATAGATTTTTTAACAGTTTCTGCCTCTAAGTTGTCTTTTCCTGACTCGTTAAATTCCATTGAAGATTTAGCTTTGTTTTCTTTAAACTGATCCTTCAGTGTTTTAGTTATTGTACCATCAAAATCTATTAACCGCTCACCGTTTATTGACATGTTAGAAAGAGCCTCATATAATTTTCTAGCCCCGGCTTCTGTTCTAACCTCTCCAAATCTATGTAAAAAGGTCATAACCTCCCTGGCATTTGTTAAGTTGTGCTTTTGTGCTATAGGAACACCTAATTGATCTGACATTATTCTAAGGCTTCTAGCAACTTTAGGCACCACCCCTGTATCTAATAATAAATTAGCGTAATCTTTTTTACTTAAAAATTCTGTTATATTAGCTAGGTATTCTTCACTAGTAACCTTTTGATCCCCATAAAGCTCTTTTATTATTTCCTTAAAAGATACATTAGCCATCACGGGATCCCCATTACGGTCTCTTCGATTACCAGGAGCTTTTTTTACATTAGATACAAAACTTATATTTTTAAAAGAGCTTTCTAAATCGGATTTTATTAAATCTACAAACTTTTTTGAAACTGCTTCTTTGTTTGTAAAAATATTATCCATCCAAGCATGCAGGGTTTCTTGTGATGCAACTCCTCTTTGATATTTAGATAGGTTTATTATTACTCTGTCTACTCCACCCCTGTTTCCAAAAGAAACAACACCTGGCTGAAATTGAGCTTTTGCATTTTGATTGGATAGCCCTTCTCCTGTTTCGTTGATAATTATTTCAGTATTGGTTTTGCCCGATGCTTTTAGTTTAGCCTTAACCTCTCTTACTATATCTTTTTCAGCAGCTACTTTGTTGGCTTCATATTTTTTTATAGCTTGGGTATAAACGCCTCTTTCCATCCATAGCTGTGCTTTTGTAAGATTTTTGCTAAAAGCTAAGTCGCCCATTGGGCTGTTTAAAATTTTATCTATTGCAATAATCTTTTGTTTGGCAATTGATGCTTGTTGTTTTTGGGTGCCAATATCAAGATTGTTAAATTGTGAGTCACTCACATAAAGATCTTGATCTAGCAATTCTAGTTGTTTATCAATTTGGTCTAGCCTTTTCTTTTTAACCGCATCTGTTTCTTTCCTTTTTAAAGTTCTAGTGTCAGGCATAACATCCCCGTCCAACGATCGACGTTTTCTAGATATTTCATTGCTTGCAAATTGCTCATAAAAATCTGGAGTTTCTAATTTAGCTTTTTCGACCCTAAGCTTATCTCGCATGTTTACCTTTTCTACTCTTCGCTTGAAATCTAATTCCTTAGCATTAGGAATAGGTAATATGGCTCCCATTATTGCATTTGTTAACAAACGGTTTCCTACTTCTCCTAGATCACCGTAGTATTCCTCCATACTGGTTTTCCAGTCTTTTTCTTTCATGAACTCATCAGCCATAGCTTCTGCTACAAGCGCGCCTTCGCTACCAAGAGTAAAACCACCGGATCCCCCTACCATTTTTTGAATTAATCCTCCAAATCTTCCCTTTAATAGTCTATTGGCTATTTGCCCCCCGGCGAAAAATCCTGCACCACCACCTGTTTTAGCTTCTCCTAAAGTCGCTAACTCAAATTTGACTTCCTCAAGTCCCATACCTAAAACAATACCTAATGCTTTTTGCGCGGGATTTCCTTGTATTAACGTACCTACTATTTTAGCGGCTCCTCGTACAGCTCCAATTTTATTTATAAGAGCAAAACTTATAGCCATAGGCACAAAAGCCCCAAGACCCTCGGTTACGTTCATTGCTAAACCTCTTTCGAAATTACTTTTTTGATCGTTGGTCATTTCTACACCAGCGTCTTCCATAAGACTGTAACTAAAATCTAGCTGTTCTCTTGAGGTAGAGGGAAGCATATTTTTAAACTCAGCAGAGGCGTCGTTTGATAACACCATATCACCAATTCCTTCTACGGCTACTTTAGCAAATTGTGTTAATCCATCCGTTATGTTTAATTCTTCTGACCCAGGATCTAGATTTAGTAAAAACATACGCCCCAAAGCATCGCCCTGTTCTGATATCCTTACACGGTCCTCCGACATGCCTTCCATAAAAATCTCTGGAGAAACTAAGTCCCCGTCTTTAGGTATCCAGCCTTTAGCTAACATATTTTTGCCCTCTTCTCCAGTAATCCAGTTTTCACCTACTTCTTCATGGTGCATGGAAAGTAAGTCCTTAACTTCAACTCCCCTAAAAATACCGTCTTCCCCAGGTTTATATCCTTTTCTTTTTAGCCTCATAAAGAGAGCATCATTATCAGTAGGATCAAAATCGTATGTTGTTTTTAATTTATTCCTAATATCAATTCTTTCTTGCAAGTTATAATAATATCGGGCCCTTACTGTTCTATAGTCGGCGGTAGCTAATTCTTGTGCACGAGCCTTTGTTTCCGGAGAAGCCTCCATCATTTTATTTTTAGGCATGGTAGCTACTTCCACCGGATTAAGTCTATTCCCTTCTAAATCAAACATTTGTTTGTAGTCCTTGTCAAACCAGCTAGAAGGAAGAAGCCCTTTACCAACAAACAGACCAAGATCATCAGAAAAGTCTCTTTCCTGATTTAGTTCTTTAAATTTTAAATTATATTCGTTTACAAGTTTTCTTTTTTTAGCTAAAGCATCTTCCACGGTGCCTACTTTACCTGTAGCTATTACGTTATTAATTTCTTGTAATTTTTGACTAATAGCAACAAGCTCCTGCTGAACAGTAGTTAAATTACTTATTGTTAAACCCATTTCGGTTTTGATTTCTTCGCTAGGTGATAAGGCTATTATAGCCCCCTCTTTTACCTGCATATCTGCTCTTGCTTGATTTTCTTTTCTTCTTGCTTTTTCAATAAGCTCGGTGATTATAGTATCCTGCGCATATTGTGTTGGTAAAGAGCTTTGGGGGAGAGTCTCTGGCTTTTGTATAGGATTTCCTTCCGCGTCTAATATAAATCCAATAGCATCTGGATATTTGTACGAAATTCCATATTGCTCTTTAACGTAATTTTTAAGTTCTTGGCCAGCTCCTCCTTGAGCTTTGCCGTCCATGTATTTGGATTCCGTTTGAAAAGTGTTTAATATGCCTTGATCAATTAAATTTTGGGTAAAGTCAGTGTATGATTCTACTTCCTCCCTTGCTCCGGGCACTTCGGCTCCATCTGAATCCGTAATTCCTAATTCAAATTCCCGTGTTTCTTTTGCCCACTCAACCCCTTTAGCCCTCATTAGCTTAAGACCCTTCTCTTGCTCCGAAATAGACATCTCCAAGGGATTCTTTGGAGGAAGCTCGAGCTTAGTCTCCATAAAGACGGACTTCTTCTCCTTAAAAGACTCTAGTAATACATTACTTTGCTCTGACAGTGAAACCGAAGAACCATCTCCCTGCGGTGATTCCGTATCTTCTAGTGCTGCAGTTTCCGACACCACAGCTGCACTCTCTATGGGGTCTTGTATAAAATTTTCTTGAGATGCTTCGTTTGTTCCGGCAACTCCACCGCTTGCCTCCAGCTGAGTAGCTCTTAACTGCTCTTCCGGGGTTTTTTCTGTCATGAAGTTGTCCTCAGATTCAGGCTCACTTATGACTTCTACAGAGTAGCCCTTTAATCTAGCGGCTGCTACAGCTGCCATCATATCAGATTTTTTTTCAAATTGAACTTCTTCGTCGTTTATTATATATTTATACATAAGGTTTAATTTAATTTTAATTGGTTGCGTTGGTTGCGTATCTTGAAATTATTGTATCTCTTAATGCTCTAGCGTCTTTTGGGAGAAGCGGAGTAGTTGCGTATATGAAGTTAAGAACATCTTCTCGATTTTTCATATTGTAAGGTTTTTTATCGGTATTTATTCCTCCCCCAACACCGCCTTGGCCGCCTGTACCACCACCTGCTGCCATTATTCCTGTTTTTGTAACAGTTATAACACCCGCATCATTTATGGTCATGTCAAAGGGATAATACCTAGAGGTACCCATTTTAATTTCTCTACCACTTCCGATTTCAAATATAGTTGTAAGATCAGCTTTAATGTTTTTAGTATCTGAAAGGCTGGCAAATGCGTTGGTATAATATTGATTCTCCACCTGTGCTATAGTTTCATCATCAGCAGCCGACACTGAACTTTGCAGTACATCATAGTACAGCTGTCCCCCTTTGCCTTCTTTTATTTGGCTTGTTTTATTGAACAATTCTAACCCCTTCTCCTGTAGGTAAGTGCGCTGAGTCTGAGCTAGTGTTAACGGGTTAAGTGCAGTTGTGTCAACTTTTAGTGCTTTAAATTCAGCTTCATTTATGTTTAAATCTTGAAGAGTTTCTTTTAGCATTTGAGGCTGATCTATCCTACCCATTATTACAGCAGTTCTTTTTGCAATTATAGCGTCTCTTTTTTCTTCCATCCCCTTATTATTAATAAGTTGTCGCTGGTAAATTTCTCTTTTTTTATTATTAATAACCGTGACCTCTCTTTTGCTATCAACAAATGATTCGTTAAATTCTGTTTTGCCAGTTATTTTATTAGCAACAAAAAACGCTTTTGTTTGGGCATCGATTTGCTGAACAGAAGCATTGCCGTCTTTTTCCAAAAACATTTGTCGTGCCATAACTGAAAATTCAGCTTGACTGATGTAAGTATCAACTCCTTTGGGGTCCGTAATCTTTATATTGATTCCCTTATCTGCTATATATTCATCATCATCTCGTTTAAGATCTTTATCTATTCTTACTAGCTCTGCTGTATAATCTGGCACACCCCCCAAAGACATACCCAAAAGACCTGTTCTAGATCCGTTGTCTGGCACTATGTTTCCGCTACCGTCATCCATGCCGTAGCTTTTCCAAAAAGTGGTTTCATCTAATGCCCCTCCCTTTGAAACATACTTGTCGAATGCAGAACTAACAGCTATAAGATCTGTAGTAAGACTATTAATACCATTTATATTACTATAAACATCTTTTTCTTTTTCGTTAAATGACGCTCCTCCCGCTCCGTATACTTGCCCTTCTACAGATATATCAAATTGCTGTTGATTTGCCACCTCATGTTCTTGAGTAAGAAATGGCGTAAAACCAGCAAATGTTTTCTTTAGATTTTCTTCGTATACAAACCTTCTTTGGTTATAGTCTGCTCTTAATCTAGCCTCATTTCTATTGTCTAATACCGTCTTGTCCGCCTTATCTTTTGCTTCCTTTTTTTCCAACGCAAGAGCGTCTCTGCGGGCTTTTTCCATACCCATAATGCCTTGGCCTAGGTTTGCGGCCCCTTGCGCTATTGCCTGGCCCAGTACTTGTCCAGACTTGTCGTCGATTATTTTTGGATTTCTATAACTCATGTTTTTTTATTATTTGTTATCTTATGCTAAAGATCCACCCTTTGCAAATGCTCCAGAGCCAAACAAACTTCCTACCGAACTTGTTACACCTGTTATCATACCTGCTTGTGCTTGTGCTCCTGCCATATTAGCGTTAGCGGCATTTGTATTTGCTTGATCAATACCTCCTTGCATTCTATCTAATGTAGCCATATCTCTTTGCTCTTGAGCCCCAAAAACAAAGGCTTTTCCTTGGGCATCGGCATTTTGTATCCTAGCTTCCTCGCTCATTTCCATTTGTGTAAGCTGCATTTCTTTTGCTTGGAGGGCTTGCTCCCCTTGGGCTGCTAACTTTTCGTTTTGAGCTTCTTGCTGTTGTATGTTAGCTGAAACTTCTTTCTTGCTTTGCTTGGCTGCCTGAGCCAATGCAGTAGCCCCTCCAGCACTCGCTCCCGTTGCTTGTAACGTATCTAGAGTATTTGCTAAGGCAATATCTGTTTGCTCCATTTGGATCTCCGCAGCGCTTGTGGCGACTCCTAAGTTAGCAAAAGGATTTGAAAGGTTGTCTCGCATTTCATCTACCATGCCGGATAAAGAGGTGACATCGGAGTATGGATTAATAACATCCTGTCGATTTGCTTCAAATTCGGCCATCTGTCTGCTTATGCGATCTTTTTCTGCTTTCGCGGCGGCTGCGGCGTCTTTAGCTTTTCTACTTCCTATCATCCCCCCGACGACGCTACCTAATATTCCTATACCTGCTGCGGCTAATGTTATACCTGCCATAATTTTTCTTTTTTATTATATTCCTCGAGTGTTATTGAGAAAAAGTTATTTTCTACTTCTTGCATATTTTTAGTGTCTGTGGGATTAGCTATTACATTAATCCATACACAATCTTCAACGCACCTAATAAGTCTTTTTGTTCCTTTAATAGAATAAGACCAGCAAGGGGCTATATGTTCCACTGTTTCATTATCTGCTTCCACTATCACCCTTCCTGAAAGTAAAAACCAAAAATGATTTGTATGGTGTATTGCACTTATAACAATCGAGTCCGCCTTCATCTTCATCTGGCGCATATAAAGCCCATCTGTAAAGTTGTTTGTTATAGGAAACTCTTTGTTGTTTACTAAAGACTTGCCATCCCCGTATATTCCCTCTACCTCGTTGTTTTCTATAAAAACATTTTGTAATGCTTCTAGCTGTTCTATAAAATTGGTTGATAATTCTGTATTCATTTAATTTAATTAATGTGATTTTACAAACCCCGTGCTTACTGCAAATAACTCTTTTTTAGTAGATGGAATAATTCTCATGGTTATTTCCGCGTAAAATCCTTTTATACCAGAGGAAGCCTGACTAGATATTACCTGACCTAGTACAGGGTTCGATGTATTCAAAATATCCGCGTGATACTTGTCTTCTACTTTTTTAAACCTATTTTGCATTAACGAATCCTGCATTTGCTGTAGTGTGTAAACAACCTGAGCAGCTTCTATCCTTAGCGCATTATCCGTATTAGTTTTAAGTTGAGTCACAGCCCACCCAGTGTCTCCTTCGTAATTTATAGTCTGGAAGTTTTTTACCATGGAAGGGGCTCCGTTAAACACAAACTTTACACTTGAACCGTTGTATTGCCCATAAAACATACCGCGGGCACTAATATTAGGCATAAGTTCATAATGCCTATAGATCGCTCCGCTGTTTGTTGTAAAAAAGTTATTATTTAGACTGAGAATTTGAGAAGGCACATAGGTAAAAGTACTAGTCCATCCTTTTACTGTTTCATCAAACGACAAGGTTCTATAGCGGTCGCTATTAGTAACAGGATCGTAAGCTAAATCCTTTACAGATAAGACATACTGTTTATTATAAGCATCCCATCCACCTTTTATTCCTCCCACTGTAGCCCTAGAAAGAATACCTCTAAAAAAGTCAGTCATGCCGTAACTTGATATAACCGTAATGCCGTCCATAGATAGCCTACAAACAACATTTTGATCTCTATCTGTAAAGTATTTTCTATATCCATTGACAGCAAATGATTCAGGGTCTGTGCTTATACCATATTCCCCTGCGTAAGCTACGTTTTGTCCTATAACTAAATTTCTACTAGTAACACTAGCGTTGCCTTCTGCTGAATATATTGCGTCTTTGTCAATTAAAGATTTACTTACTTTGCTTTCTTGAAATATAATTAAGTTGGTGTCTTCAGCATATAACTTTTGTATAGAGCCATTAGCTGGATCAATTGTTCTTGTTATATCCTCGGCTACAGAAAACTGATTAGTTTGGTTAACACCTGTTCTTGAATTGAATATTCCCGAATGGATTAAAGAGCTAAATCTGTGTGATTGATTAGGCTCATCCTCTACAGCATAAGCTTTTACGCCATAATCTACGGATACGTTGTTATATCCGCCTCGTATTCTTGATTCTTCTAAAATCCAATCATCTGCAACGCTGCCGGTGTAAGCCTGAGGTATATTATCAAAGTTAATAATTTTTCCAAAATTTACTATAACACCTGTTATTGGTATGCCAGCAGGGGGAGTTTCCGCTGCAATAAATTGTGTGTCAGATAGTTTTTCTACTACATAGCTAGTATAAGTAAAATTATCTGGAGCCACAGTCCAGTTCATTGTAAACTCTTGCCCCACATTCATTTCAGTATCACTATAGCCAGGAGATTGTAAAGTAATTCTTTTGCCAGAACTTCCTGTAAACTCATAGGTATTACTTCCAGGTACTACGTCGGTAATCTCTTTTATCTTTTTTAACCAAAAAGTATTAAAGTATTGTAATTCTATAA
>TARA_R110001632_G_scaffold160886_1_pt1 | contig 14047 bp, 10 predicted proteins | sample TARA_R110001632 | Tara Oceans TARA_R110001632 (sample SAMEA4398266) | marine metagenome | biome: Polar Biome; feature: [SRF] surface water layer (ENVO:00010504); material: water (ENVO:00002006), including particulate matter (ENVO:01000060) such as... | depth 5 m
ATTATACCGACCCTTCGCCAACTGCAGTATCTAGTGGCTCTTGGAGACACCGGCTCGTTCTCGCGGGCGGCCGAGGCGTGCCATGTGACGCAGCCCACCCTGTCCGCCGGAATCAAGGAATTGGAGGATCTGCTGGGGGTGAAACTGGCCGAACGCGAGCCCCGCGGCGCCAAGCTGACCCATGCCGGTGAACTGGCGGTGGCGCGCGCCAATGCGCTGATCAATGACGCCCACTCCCTGGTCCAGTCGGTCCAGAGCGCCGGCGCCCTGCTGACCGGCCCGTTCCATCTGGGCGCCATCCCGACCATCGCCCCCTTCGTGCTGCCCGCCACGGTGCGCGCGCTCAGCGAGCAATACCCTGATCTCAAGCTCTATTTGCATGAAGAAAAGACCCCCCGCCTGATCGACCAGCTGCGCACCCGCACGCTGGATGCCGCCCTGATCGCGCTGCCCTGGGATGTGCCGGGCATCGACATGCTGCCCCTGTTCGATGACGAGTTCCTGTTTGCCGCCCCTGCCGCGCACCCGCTGGCCAGAAAGAACGGCCTGGCGCCAGAGGATCTGTCGGGTGAAAATCTCCTCCTGCTCGAGGATGGCCATTGCCTGCGGGATCATGCGCTGTCGATCTGCCGGATGAAGACCGGCAGCGGTACCGATCAGGTCGCCGCCACCTCGCTCGGCACGCTGGTCAACATGATTGCCGGCGGGCTCGGCGTCTCGCTCCTGCCAAAACTTGCGACCGACAATGGCCTGAACATCGGCCCGGACGTGGCCGTGCGCGAATTCGTCAATCCCGTTGTCGGCCGCCAGATCGGCATTGCCTGGCGCACTGGCAGCCCACGCGAAGCCGATGCCCGCAAGATTGGCGAAATCGTCAAGGCTTACACCCGGCATTAGGCCCTTCCCCGCCCGGAAGATCAGGATTTCATCTTGACGCCGCCTTTGCCTCAGCCTAATTATATAACACGTTATATAACGGATTATGGAAACCCATGATGAGCCAGGATATTCTCACACACATCGGCTATCTCGGCCTCGCCAGCCGGCTGAAGCGCCTTGCCGACCGGCTGCAGGCTGAGGCCGTCAGCGTGTTCGACGCGCGCGCCTACCCGATCCAGACGACGCACTTCCCTTTGATTGCCGCTCTGGAGGCAAACGGCCCGCTCAGCGTGAGCGCCGCCGTCGAGACCACCGGCGTCAGCCAGCCCGCCATCACGCGCATTCATAATGCGCTCCAGAAGATGGGCCTGACCGACACGCGCCCGATCGAAGGCGACAATCGCCAGAAGGAAATCTTCCTGACCCCGTCCGGCGAAGCCCTTGTCGCGGAAATGCGGGCCAGCTTCTGGCCCGCTGTGCGCGAGGCCGCCCAGCAACTCTGCCTCTACCCTGACCACGACTTGCTGGCGGAAATCAGCCTCGTGGAATCACGTCTCGCCGACCAGCCCCTCTCGGCGCGGATCGAGACGCTGGCCAATCCGGCGGGTCTGAAAATCGTGGAATTCTCAGACGAACTCGCCCCGCATTTTGACCGCATCACCCGCGAATGGGTCGAGGAAATGTTCCGGCTGGAAGCGGAAGACATCGCCATGATCGAAAACCCGCGCGCCAAGGTGATCGACAAGGGCGGCACCATCCTGTTTGTCGAAGATCCGGAACTTGGCATCATTGGCACCTGCGCGCTGATGCCGATGGAGGATGGCGGGGTGGAGCTGACCAAGATGGGCGTACTGGCCTCCGCCCGTGGGCGTCGGGCCGGAGACTTCCTGATGCGGCAAATCCTGAAACGGGCCCGCCAGATGGAAATCCAGGACCTCTTCCTGCTGACCAATTCGAAATGCGCCTCGGCCATCCGGCTCTATGAAAAATACGGCTTCCGGCATGATGACGAGATCATGCGCCGCTACGGCCACCGCTATGAGCGCTGCAACGTCACCATGTCCTATGCGATGCCTGCCGCCCAATGAAAAAGCCCCGCCGGTGTGGCGGGGCTTTATGGCCGGTCTGAGCCGGCATCTCCCTTTGGCCTTGGCCTAGCTCGCCTCGCGCTCCTGGCGCACGTCGAGATCGTATTCGCGGACCTTGCGATAGAGCGTCGAGCGGCCAATGCCGAGACGGCGGGACACTTCGCTCATATGGCCTTCATAGAAGTCGATGGCATACTGAAGAATGTCGCGCTCGATATCACTCAGCGTGCGCAGTTCGCCTGCTTCATCCTGAATGGAAACCGGACCGGCATCGCCCGACAGGGCCGGCTCGGAAGAGTCCTGAACCATGCTGACCGGTGATTGCGGCAGCGCCGCCGCATCCGGCATCTGGCCGGAAATCTGCGGGAAATCCTGCGGGCGCAACTGGTCGCCGTCACATAGGACCACCGCGCGGAAGACGGCATTTTCCAGCTGACGGACATTGCCCGGCCAGTCAAAGGCATACAGGATCTTCATCGTGTCATCGGCCACACCGGACACTTTCGCGCCTTCGCTGGCATTGAAGCGGTTCACGAAATGATCGACCAGGGCCGGAATGTCGTCGCGGCGCTCGCGCAGGGACGGCATGTCGACCGGATAGACATTGAGGCGATAGAACAGGTCTTCGCGGAAAGTGCCCTCGGCAACTTGCTGCGACAGATCGCGGTTGGTTGCGGAAATGATGCGCACATCCACCTTGGTCGGGCGGCGTGAGCCAACGGCGTCCACCTCCCCTTCCTGCAGCGCGCGGAGCAGTTTGACCTGTGCGTCCAGCGGCAGTTCACCGACCTCATCGAGGAACAGCGTGCCGCCATCGGCCTCGACAAACTTGCCGAGCGCTTTAGAGACTGCACCGGTAAAGGCGCCCTTCTCATGCCCGAACAGGATCGACTCGACCAGATTTTCCGGAATGGCACCGCAGTTCACGGTCACAAACGGCTTGCCGGCACGGCCGGATGCGCCCTGGATGCAGCGGGCAACAACTTCCTTACCCACACCGCTTTCGCCGAGGATCAGGACCGGAATATCCGAGCTGGCCGCGCGTTCGGCCAGGCGGATAACCTGGCGCATGGGCGGCGCCGTGGCGATCATGTCGTCAAAGCTCATGCCGCCTTCGGCCTTGCGGGACAGGCGTTTCACCTCACCCGACAGCGATTGCAGCTTCAGCGCATTGCGAATCGAGACGACCACGCGCTCCGGATTGGCCGGCTTCACGATGAAGTCCACCGCGCCGCGGCGCATGGACTGAACAATCGTATCAATCCCGCTTGTGGCGGTCAGCATGATGACGGGCAGGTCGGCGCGTTTGGCCGACAGGCGCTCCAGCGTATCCATGCCCGACAGGCCCGGCATGGTCAGGTCCAGCAGGACGACGTCGATGCCATCTTTCGGGTCGGCGGCGAGCGCCAGCCCCGCTTCGCCATCAGGCGCCGTGCGGCAGGCAAACCCGGCCTTCTCGACAGCCGCCTGAAGCAGGCGGCGCTGTGTCGGATCGTCATCAATTACGAGTACCGTCTTGGCCATCTCGAATACTACCCTTCCATACATGGAGCGGATTTGACGCCGCCCCTGAACCCCGTTTTTTCTGACACAAAGCGGAACAATCTCGTCCCGTATCGTTACGCCCCGTTCTGACACAGCGAGGTGGAAGTCTGGTTGAATGGAAGGGTGAAATTTCAATCAAATCTGAATCCCGCCTGCATCTGGGCGGTTTTGCACCGCGCGGCGAATCGCACTTGCGGGCGTTGAAGGCGCGCGCGCTCAAGAGGCGAAATGCCTAAAGATTGGGCGACTTCCCTTCACGGTTTATTTCAATCTATTTCAATGCAGGAAATACGGCTGGCTACGTATTGATGCCGTGCACATTCCGGCAAACTCACAGCACGCGCCGCAGTCAAATCTCTGCCGCTGCAGCATTTGCAACACGTTCCGCATGGCAGACCGGACATGTTCTGCGCGCCCTGACATGCCCCCTATTCACGGGAGATTCGTCAGGTTTTCCGTCCCGTGATCACAATCCGGGCGAGAAAGCCAATTGTGCATGTGCACAGGCAGTTTTGGGCCTCGAACGGACCATCGACAAGGTTCTGAAAACTTCCTAGAGACCGTCCCTGATCCGGGCCTTCGGGGCCGGAATGGACGACCTAAAGGCCTAAGGCTGCGCGGGTGTGGGACGCAGGCATGCAGGAAAAGAGACGGCTTATTTTTCGCTCTGACGACAATAAAAAGGACTCGCCCCGGGATCCGCTGCGGGACGCGCTTCGCAAATCCTTTGAGGACAGTCTGAAAGCGCCGCCTTCCCCGCGTCTGGAAGACCTGATGGCGCAGCTGCGCACCAAGGAACGCACCACAAGACCTGAAAATTCAGACTAGATCCGGAAGACTGGCCGCGCCGCCCTAGTGCGCGTAAATGGGCTGACGGATCAGCTCGGCGAGCAGGTATCCGGCAATCGGGCGGACAAACTCGACACCCACAGCCGCCCCGGCGCGCCAACGCACCATACAGTCGACCTGAAAATGGGGCTCAGCCGGTGTCCGGCGCAGGAGCAGGTGAAACGTCTCCGGCAAATCGGACCAGTCGCCAATCATCAGGCAAGCGCCTTCAACCGACAGGTCCTGCACCAGAATACTGCGGGCGTCGCTGTAATCCTTCAGGACGATCCGCCCGGCCGTCTGGAGGCGCACGCGCACACTGCGTCGCATCTCTGTGGGGCCGGTGTCCGTCCTGGACTGAGTTGGCACAATATCGGTCATCGCACATAGTATGCGTGAACGGCCTATTGGTTCCATTCGCGTGCGATCTTTCAGCAGGCGATCAAACCGTGTGTCGGGGCCCGGAAGGTCCTCCCCGCGTCAGGCGAGGTCGAGGGCCCGCAGCACGGCGCCCTGGTCGAAGTAGGGCCGCTCGCAGATAATCCGGTCACTGCCGGGCGCGAATTCGAACGTCGCGGCCATGCGCACCTTGAAACGCCGCCCCGTCGGCTCGATGATCTTGCCCCCGCCGACATTCAGCGGGCCGGTATGTGTCCCGGTCAGCCAGAACTCGACCAGAAGCGTGTCGGTCGCCTCATCCACCGCAATCGAGATGATCTCATTGTCCTGGTCCGGAAAGGGCGTACGCGACAGGTCGAAATAGCGCCGCACCGCGGCCTCCCCGTCGAACACCTGCCCGCCGCCATGCATCTCGTAGCGGGGATGCTCAAACGTCGCGATGACCGCGTCCCAGTCATGCGTCACCTCCAACGCCATATGGTTGCGGACATTGGCGATACGGGCTTCGGTCAGGTTTGTCATCAAGCGGCCTCAATTTTTTATGTGTGTCATGAATTCTGCCAAGGTCATAATTTCAGACCTAATTTTGCTAGGGTACTTTTTGTGAAGCTTCTTCGGAACCACCAGCCTTACACCTGATCGGCTCATTTCTTCGTACTGGTTGATCGATACACCTTCCTGCAAGGTCAAAAGGTGCTTGGTCGGCACACGGTCCGCTTCATTCAAAATTTGTCGCCATCGATCTTTGCACGTAGTTTTAGCGGCTAATATAGTCAGCCGCTCAGCAGGGAACGAACCATCATTGTATCGCTTAACGCTTGGAAACAGAAAATCAGGCTTCTTGTTACCCTCAATTTTAGGGTTGTACTCGTAGTCAATACCTTCGACAAATCCCTCTTCGTCTAAAATGGATTTAGCGTGGTACTCCAGTGATTTACCCGCTCTAGACTTTCTGCTCTGCAACACACTTTGTGCAACGGCCAAGAACTCATCCAAATTCTGAAATCCGGACCTAACTTTGGGAAAGAAGAAGGCTTGTTCTACACTTCTGAAAACCTCGAACTCACAATCCCTCCTACGCAACAGACGCTCATCAACAGACTTACTCAAATCTGGCCGTAAACTGATCGACTTTTTTATGATCTCAAGCCCGGAGGGGAACTTGACCAGCCATTCGCTTGGTATTTGCTCTACAGAAAGTGAGCACGCACCAAGATGTTTCTTCGTATCTGCAATTATGGCTTTGGTATTTGGCGACCAAACAAGTGTTTCACTTGGCTCCACCGGCCCAAACTCGTCTTCAAAGAGCGCTTCCTGCTCACGATTTTGGCAGATCCATACTTGGCATTTGACAGGCGCGCCATACTCGAATGCAAATATGGTAAGTGCACCAGTGTTCTCGGGGTCAAGAAGCGGATTCTCGCGCCCCCCGAGTGCAGTAAGCCGGGTTTCATTGCGGCCGGACGAAGGATTGTCGTGAAACTTGTTGTTATAATAAATCAGATTGGCAGTAGTGTCGAAGCCATCCGGCAGTACTCTAAGCTCTACCAACTCTCTAGGGTTCTTTAATGAAAGATCAGACAGTTGGGGGAGCAATTCGACAGCAAGACTCTTTGGCACATACGGACCAGCTTGGTGTCCGCCAGTTAGTTGAGTGTCGTTTCCTGAAAGGCGCTTGATATACCAAGCGAAATTCGCCCCCGAAACTTCATCGATCCAATCCTCAATTTCCATCAACGCCCTCCAATAATATCCACCCGGAGGAGATCAGAATTCAACCAGTCTTTCAATGCACTTAACGCCTCTGCAGGCTGCTTCGAATTCTTGAAGGCACACTCCCAAACTACAGCAGTCCTCCAGCCCTGCTCTGCGAGGCTGCGCAGCGCAAATGAATCCCGCTCGACATTTCGTCGGATTTTTTCTTGCCAGAAACCGGGCCTTGTCTTTGGCCACTTGAAGTACTTGCAATCATGCATGTGCCAGAAGCAGCCGTGCACAAAAATGACGGCCTTATATTTTGGAAGCACCAAGTCCGGCTTGCCCGGCAACTTCTTGTCATGCAGCCGGTATCGGAAGCCCAACGCGTGTAGTCCGCGGCGGACAATCAGTTCCGGCTTGGTATCCTTACCCCGTATTCCGGACATCATCCGGCTACGTACTTCACGACTAACGATATCAGCCATTTACTACCATGCGGCGCCCTCGGTACAAATCCCGCTGGCTCTTATCCTTTGACTGTAAATCCTTCGCCACAGCATTTCGGATATATGGTTCCATGATTTCAGCAATTGCCTCAATCACTGGCACGACCACCGCATTGCCAAACTGCCTGTAGGCTTGTGTATCTGATACTGGAATTGACCAGAACCGGTTACCCCGTTCAAATCCCATCAAGCGGGCGCACTCGGACGGCATTAAACGCCGGGGGCGCTTCCCCACTCCCCGGTCGACCAGAACTTCCGATCCGTCCTTATAGTAGCGGGCAGACAAGGTGCGCGTCACATCGGTCGGCCCGCACAGACCATAGCCGAACCCGTTCCCCTTGGCGTTGTGTTTCGCTTTATAGTCCTGAAGATACTGCCAGAGCTTGGGAGTCAGCGTGTACTTTTCCGGAACACGATCCTCAGGCTCAAGAATATCTCCCAATGTAGGCCACGGCTTTGCAGGCAGCCTGATATCCTCAAACGAGAAATCAGTTTCCTCGCGAAACCCTGCCAGAAAGATTCGCTCACGCTTCTGAGGCACCCAAGGCTCGGAACTAATCACCTTCTTCGTGACGTGGTATCCCAATTCCTCAGTAAGCACTTTTATAATGGTGGCGAACGTTCGGCCTTTGTCGTGCCTCTCAAGATTCTTTACATTCTCAAGGAGAAAAGCTTTGGGGCGATGCCGTCTTATAATCTGCGCGACATCAAAGAACAGGGTGCCTTGGGTTTCGTCCAGAAACCCATGCTTGCGGCCGAGAGCATTCTTCTTTGAAACACCGGCAATCGAAAACGGCTGGCAAGGAAAACCGGCCAGTAGAACGTCGTGCTCGGGAATCATGTCGAGGGCCGTATCATCCTTCGTGTACTCACGAATGTCGCCAGCAAAGACGTGCCCTTCTTCCTCCGGAAAGTTGCGCGCGTAGGTTTGCGCGGCGTACTTGTCCCACTCGCTAGTGAAGACACATTTTCCGCCGATTGCCTCGAAGCCAACTCTCAGTCCGCCAATTCCAGCAAACAGGTCGATGAAGCGAAACGCCGGGCGACTGCGGTCCGGTCGGCGTGCTTCGGCGTACTGGTGCAGGATAATGAGAACCGCCTTTTTGGGCTCCGTCTCCCCATCTTCATAGCGGCGGGCCGTGCGCTCTGCCACGCCGATAAGGGATGCCGCCTCCTTAAGACTCAATCCAGCCTCAAGCCTCACTTTCGCGAACTCACTCAGATCGCTCATGGACATACCCGCACTCCGATTCGCTGGGAACAATTTTGACAAATTGTCGTAATTTGACTCAGCAAACAAGATTAAAGTTCCCAATCTGTTCCAATTTCCACAGATTGAAGCGGTGCATATGGCGCTACGAACATAGCATTCGCATGCTCGGCTCTTTCCGCACTCGCAGGAATCTCTCCTCCCCCGCCACCTTAGCGGCGTTTTGCGGGGAGGGAAGGACAATGGGAAAGGCTCAGATTGGCCTAGCCGACCAGTTGGGCCCGGGACTCCGTCGCAATATATTGCTGCAGCATCCGCCTGACATCGGACTCGGCCAGGGCTTTCGAGAAATAATGGCCTTGCGCCTCCTTGCAGCCCGCCGCGATCAGCAGCGCCGCCTGGCGCTCGGTCTCGACGCCCTCAGCGAGGATCGAGAGGTTGAGATCGCGGGAGAGTCCGATCATGCCCCGGATGATCTTCATGCTGTTCTGATCATGCGTCATATCCGCGATGAAGGTCTGGTCAATCTTGATGCGTGACAGGGGAAGCAGTCTGAGCTGGCTGAGAGAGGTCTGCCCTGTCCCGAAATCATCAATCGAGAGCTGGATTCCCAGATCCTTCAACTCCTGCAGGGCATCGATCGCCTCAGGGGATTGGTCCAGCACCAGGCTGTTGGTGATTTCCAGCTCGAGCCGCGTCGCCTCAAGGCCGGTCTCCGCCAGGATATCCGTCACACTCCGGGTGAAGCCCGGCTCCATGATCTCCGTCGCCGCGATGTTCACGGACACGTGGGGGTTCGGGTGCGTAGGCGAACTCGGCCAATTTGCCGCCGCCCGGCAGGCCTTCTGCAAGATCTGGTGGCCCAGCAAGGGCATGAACCCACCGGTCTCCGCGATGCTGACAAATTGCGCGGGCGGGATCACGCCCAGCTCGTCATCTTCCCAGCGGGCCAGCGCCTCGAATCCTGCCAGCGTCCGGCTTTCCAGATTGATGATCGGCTGGAAAACCAGTTCGAGGCCATCTTCCTGCAAGGTCTTGCGCAGGCCGGCTTCCAATTGCTTCTCGCGCTCGGAATCGGCCGTCATTTTTGCATTATACATCCGGTGACCAGAGCGTCCGGCCCGCTTGGCTTCATACAGCGCGATGTCTCCACACTTGACCAGGTCATCCAGGGTCCGCGCATCCCGCGGGGCCACCGCAATGCCAATCGAGACGCTTATGCTCAGGCTCTGAGTTCCGATTATGTAGGGCTCGGCCAAGGCCTCGTTCAATTCAATGGCCAGCACCTTCAGATCCCCATCGCTCAGGGAGCCCTTGCAGACGACCATGAACTCGTCCCCGCCCAGGCGCGCGGACCATCCCCTCAGGCCAAGCCTGTTCTGCAACCGGCTCGCCACCTGCTTCAGCAACTCGTCCCCGGCATCATGGCCATGCGTGTCATTGACGGCCTTGAAGCCATCCAGGTCCATCGCCAGCAGGCAGGTGGAATTGCCGGAGGCCATGCTGATCGACATCTGCCGCTTCAGGCGGTGATTGAAGGCATGGCGATTGTACAGGCCGGTCAGGGCATCCCGCTCCGCCAGGCTGCGAATTTTCTCCTGCTCGGCAACCTCTTGGGTCACATCATCGCCAACCCCGATATAGCCGGTTAAGTTTCCATCCGCGTCATGGTGCGGCCGGCCCGACAGGGAAATCTTGTAGCGGCGCCCCTTATGATCGGAAAAATCGGCAAGAATGCCCTCATACGGACGTTGCGTTGCGAGCATCTGCTTCATGACATTCAGTTCGCGCGGTCCAAAGCCGAGAATGGTATTGTAGAACTCCCCCACAAAGGGGTCTTCCTCAAAACTGAGATCGGGCAGCAGGCGCCCGCTGATATAGAGAATACGGCCTTCAAGGTCTGTCTCCCAGAACAAGTCAGCCGAGATTTCGGAAAATTCGACAAGCCGTTTGATGGCCGCATCCTTGTTGGCGTTCGCCTCTTCAAGGGATAAAAACGCACGGCGTGTCTGGCGCAGGGTCGGCCAGAAGATAAACAGGGCTTCCAGGAGAAGGATGACCCCAGCCGCGATCAGCGAGGCGTTCTCGAGGATTTTCAGGCGTTGGGAGTTTTTCAGCGCGACGGCTTCATGCGCTGTGACAGCCCCTTCCAGCTTTGCCAGCAATTGATCTGTTCCCAGCAGGGAGAGGTGCGCCATGGTCTCACCCATTTCCCCTGCCCGGTCCAGTTCCTGTTCGCCGATCTCGGTGGCGTCCTTGATAAACGACCGAGTGATTGAATCCAGGCTTTCGCCGTCGCCCCGCGCGAAATAGGCAGTGGTCAGAATTGGCGACTTGCGCGCCATGGCTGACAATTGTTCGTGGACCGATGCGAACTCCTCCGTAGAGGTAACAAGCGCGCTCCGGGTTTGTTCAGACGGATGCTCCAACTCTTCCAGAGAGAGATAGAGGATGCGCTGGCTCAGCATACGCTGGCGTCCGCTGACATTGATCACATTCGCATCATAGCGCGCCGAATCCAGCGCCATCATGGACATTGTATGGGAAAAGGTGAGGAATACCGCGATCAGGCAAAGCGCCATCACATAGCTTTGCATCAGGCGCCTCGAATTGAGGCGACCGGCTTCCAGGCTAGCTGAATCTGTAGCTTTCATACAATGGATGCCTCGCCTTTACAAAGCCCTGTCTGCATCCCCCCACGTAACTTCCGTAACGTGAAAGGGTTAATGCAACCTGAGATAATTCCAGCCACATGTCGGGATAGCTGCAGAAGATTTTGTTTGAACACGATTATTCGGTCAGCCCACAATCCAGGGGAATATTCCTGACGCGCAGCAGACTCTCGCGAGGCAATGTGGCCGCCCCCTGCCCTCCGACCCCTGACTGCATAGCAGGCTCCATTCAAACCCCTCCCTGCCCTGAGGCGCGCGGGGCTGGATCGGGAAGCGTATCAGCCTCCCAGTCATCTCGCCCACCGGGCACATCGGCCCGGCCATACAGGTAGCCCTGGCCGAAATCACAGCCGATCTCCTGCAGCATCTCGATCTGCTGCAGCAGCTCCACGCCTTCAGCCGTTACCGTCAGGCCCAGATTGTGCGCCAGCTCCGTCACTGCACGCACGATCGTGCGCGAGGATTCATTCAGGTCGATACCGGAAATGAAGCTGCGGTCGATCTTGATCTTGTCGAAGGGCAGCTCGTTCAGGTGACGGAAACTGGAATACCCTGTTCCGAAATCATCCAGGGCAATCTTGATGCCCTGGGATTTCAGTGTCTGCATGATTTTCTGCGCCGCTTCAAAATTGGCCACAAGCGCATTCTCGGTAATCTCGACTTCAAGGCGTCCCGGCGCCACGCCCGTCTCGACCAGCACTGCCAGGATCTGCTCTGCCAGCCATTCATCATTGAACTGCACGGGCGACAAATTCACGGCGAGGGTCATATGTGGCGGCTGGTCGCGCAGCGCGACGCAGGCCTTTTTCAACACCTGCAGGAATACCGACGAGATCAGACCAGATTGCTCAGCAATCGGAATGAAATCTTCGGGCATGTGGAGACTGCCGGTCTCTGTTCTCCACCGGGCCAGCGCCTCATATCCTATGACCTCCCCCGTCCCGAGATTGATCACGGGCTGGTAGAAAGGTTCGATCCGTTTCTCCTTGAGGGCCTGACGCAGCTCCGCCTCCATCAGGGCGCGCGACTTCGCCACCTCTTCCATGCCCGGCTCATAGAAGGAGAGCGCCACGCCGAGCGACCCCTTGTTGCGATACATGGCCACATCGGCCTGGCTTAGGAACTCTTCGGCGGTCAGCTTCGGATCTGCTGCTTGCGATACGCCAATGCTCGCGCCAACCGAGCAGACCATGTCGCCCAGGTCGAAGGGAGTCTTGAAGATCGCCGTCAAGGAGTTCAGCACCCGGCTCACAGGCTCGCTGTCGGCCGCGCCCTCCAGGATCACGACGAACTCATCCCCGCCCATCCGGCTGACCATGCCCAGATGGCCGACTTCCGCCTTCAGGCGCTCGCTGACGCGCACCAGCAGCGTGTCGCCGGCATTGTGCCCGTAAAGATCATTGACCGCCTTGAACCGGTTCAAATCCACCCCGGCAATCGTGACCGGATATCGGTCTGCCGATGGCAAGCGCGTGGTGAGGTGCGCCATCGCCTTGCGCCGGTTTGCCAGCCCGGTCAGCGCATCGTGCAAGGCAATCATCTTCGCATTTGCCTCTGCGGTTCGCCGCGACGAAATTTCCCCCGCCATATCGAACGCCCGGCGCACGACATAGATCAGCAGGGCCGGCGGCAGGATCATCATCACGATCAGCAACTCGTCCAGCTCATACGCCTCATGTGTGCGCGAATACTCCGCAACAAGCTCGAATGCATCGAACTGAATTGCCAGTATCAGGAGGAATACCGTGATGCCCCCGATCAGGATCGCATCGTTGCGCGCGCGTTGGAGCGAACGTTCGATCAGCTTCCTTTCGGTATGGGGCATAAGGGGGAAAATCCATCAGATTACCCGCTGAGCACAGCGGCAAATCATGAAAGAGCCGTTAGCGATAACCCGGCGTTTTTCGGCCCCCTCTGTGTGCGGGCATCAGGCCACGGCCCAGGCCCGGCGGGCGCAGCGCCGCCCGTCCTGCAACACCCACAGCACGTCCCCCCACGCCGATCCGGCCCCGGCGCACTGGCCCAGATGCCCTGCTATTCCGGCCGACAAATAGCAGTTGGGCGCTCCGGCGCGCCATTCCCGCGCGCGCCCAACACCGAACACAACAGGAACACCCTAGACACTCGCCGCTTTCGTCCCATATCGTTCAGCATGGCTCCTCCCCCTCCTTCCAAAGGCGTTTCCGAAGCGCCCAGCGTCTTTTCACTCGACGGTTTCGCCCGCGATGCCGCCGGCGCCCTGCCGTCCGACAACTGGACGCCCCACCGGCCTGACCGCGACTGGGTCAAGCTGGAAGGTGGCAAGCGGTTCAAGGTGCATTCCGAATACGAGCCCGCGGGCGACCAGCGCACCGCAATCCCCGAACTCGTCGAGGGCATCCAGGCCGGCGAACGCGACCAGGTCCTGCTCGGCGCGACCGGCACCGGCAAGACCTTCACCATGGCCAAGATCATCGAGGCGACCCAGCGCCCGGCCCTGATCCTCGCGCCCAACAAGACCCTCGCCGCACAACTCTATGGCGAGTTCAAATCCTTCTTCCCCGAGAACTCGGTGGAGTATTTCGTGTCCTATTACGATTACTACCAGCCCGAAGCCTATGTCCCCCGCTCGGACCTCTATATCGAGAAGGAATCCTCTATCAACGAGGCCATCGACCGGATGCGCCACTCGGCCACCCGCGCCATCCTGGAGCGCGACGACGTCATCATCGTGGCTTCGGTTTCCTGCATCTACGGCATCGGCTCGGTCGAGACCTACACCTCGATGACCTTCCGGCTCGAAGAGGGCCAGCGCATCGACCCGCGCAGCGTCGCCGAACAGCTCGTCGCCAACCAGTACACCCGCAATGACATGGCCTTCACCCGCGGCACCTTCCGCGTGAAGGGCGACGTGATCGACATCTTCCCGGTCCACTTCGAGGACCGCGCCTGGAAGCTCTCCTTCTTCGGCGACGAGCTGGAGAGCATCACCGAATTCGACCCGCTCACCGGCCGCACCATGCAGAAGCTGCCCGCCATCAAGATCTATGCGAACAGCCACTATGTGACGCCCCGCCCCACGCTCAACCAGGCCATCGGCAAGATCAAGGCGGAGATGAAGGCCACGGTCGCCCATTTCGAGGCCAACGGAAAACTGCTCGAAGCCCAGCGCATCCAGCAGCGCACGCAATACGACCTCGAAATGCTCGCCGCCACCGGCTCCTGCAACGGCATCGAGAACTA
>TARA_R110001632_G_scaffold3046_1_pt1 | contig 14046 bp, 6 predicted proteins | sample TARA_R110001632 | Tara Oceans TARA_R110001632 (sample SAMEA4398266) | marine metagenome | biome: Polar Biome; feature: [SRF] surface water layer (ENVO:00010504); material: water (ENVO:00002006), including particulate matter (ENVO:01000060) such as... | depth 5 m
CAAATTGACTTAAAAGACAAAAATTATTCTGCAATAGTTGACTTATCAAAAATCGCAACTTCTCAATATGTTTATAAAAGAGTATTAGAAGACAACCACCGCCATATAGCAATAGATGAAGTATTTGAATTATTGAACGGAATGTAACCTCTTCCATAACTTTTTCATATTTATAATGGAATAACCTAATTCTATTTAAAATGGCACAAATTCCTATATGGCCCGGCTCATCCAATTTTTCAGCGTCAGCTGCAAATACTGACGTTAAACCTACCCCTTATGGTTTTTATGATGGTGATGACATTTTTACTTCTTCTGCAGATAGTACAGCTCAATGGTGTGCTAGAAGATTAGGATATCCTTTAGTAGACGTTGAATTACAAGACATAAATTTCTTTACTTGTTTTGAAGAAGCAGTAACAGAATATGGAGCTCAATTATACCATTTTGAAATAATAGATAGTTTTCATACTTTAGAAGGAAATTCAACAGGATCAGGAGAATCTGGAAGTTTAAATAATAATGTAATAACTCCTAATTTAGGAAACACAGTAAATGTAGCTGACCAATATGGAAGTGAAACTGATGGGGGTGGGGGTAATATAAACCTTTTAAAAGGAAATCTTTTAGTAAAAGCAGGTATACAAGAATATGATTTATTATCTAACATTTCTTCTTCTATTAGTGGTTCTGAAGCAGTTTATATAAAAAGAGTATACCATAATGCACCTCCTGCCATTGTAAGATATTTTGACCCTTATGCAGGTACAGGTACAGGAATTCAATCATTAATGCAAACATTTGGGTTTGGTAATTTTTCACCAGGTGTAAACTTTATGTTAATGCCTATGTTTTTTGATGCTTTAAAAATTCAAGCAATTGAATTAAATGATCAAATAAGAAAATCAGCATATCAATTTGAGGTGTATAATCAAAGATTTTTAAGATTATACCCAGTACCAACATATGATTATGTGTGTTGGTATGAGTATGTTGTAAAATCAGCAGTAAATAATCCTGTTAAAGATACTGGGACAAATTTAATAACTAATATGTCTAATGTACCTTATGATAATCCAGAATATCAATTCATTAATGATCCTGGAAGACAATGGATAAGAAAATATACATTAGCTTTAGCTAAAGAAATGTTAGGTAGTATAAGAGGTAAATATCAATCAATGCCTATCCCAGGAGCAGAAACAACACTAGATCATGGTAGATTAATTTCAGAAGCAAAAGATGAAAAAGCAATATTATTAGAAGAATTAAAGAAAATGCTAGAAGAAACATCTCGTGTAAAACAGCTTGAAAGACAAAATAATGAAGCTCAACATATACAAGATTCTTTTGGTAAAGTACCAAACCCTATTTATATATTTTAATGATAGCATTAAAAAACATAATAACAGAAGCACTTAATACATATTCAGTAGAAATGGCTATGAAATCTAATAGAAAATATGGTCTTATGGGTATATTAGATGAAATAAGAGCAGTACAAAAAATAACAATTGTACAAAATATAACACCAACAAATGATCCCAAATTTGGGAGAGAAAAATATTTAAGTGATAAAGTAGAGTATACTTTATTAAAGGTAAAATGGGTAACAAGAACAAACCCAAAAGAAGATATAAAACAATTTAAAAGAGATATGTTAGTAACTACTGATTTACAGGATACTGGCATAAGAATACCAGGTATATTAGGTTTAAAATTTAAATCAGACACATTAACAAGAGTAGACTACTAATGGCATTATTCGGGGGATCAAGAGACATATCATTAATTCAATCTTTAAATAGAGAACTAATAAACAATATTATTCAAACAGAAATTGGATATTATAAGTTTGTTTTAGATGCAACTGCAGCTCATTCTAATATTTATGGAGAATCAGATACAAAACAATTTTATGAACCTGTAAGAATAGCATGTCTTATTACAAGAAAAGACCAAGAATGGTCTGTTGATGAATTTGGTCCTGATATGGATCAAGGAATTAATTTTGCTCTTTTAAAAGATAGTATTAAAGAGCTAAATTTATTTCCAGAAATAGGAGATATAATCATATTTAATAATAACTTTTTTGAAGTAGATGCTTTAGTTGAAAATCAATTATTATTAGGTAAAGATCCTGATTATGCTATTTCAACAGGAGCAACAGATTTTGGTCATAGTCATTCAATTATATTAAGTACTCATATGTCAAGAGTAGAAAAATTAAATCTAATACCATTAAGAGAAGGAAAATACCCATCATCAAATAAAGTAGAAGACCAACCAATAAATACAGAAGGATTTTCCCCAATAACAGATTCTCCCCTTTCAGCAAATACAGGAGTATACGAATAAAATGGCTAAATTTAAAAGACCCATACCACAAAGACAAAACGATTTACTAAGACAAAACTTAGCAGCTCCGTCGTCCTTTACATCTCCTGGAGAAGTTTCTACAAATTTTCCGGGTCCTGATGGAATAGTCCCCCTTAATTTACCCCCTTCTAAACAAAAAGATATAAATAGAGGAAATATTACACGAAGAGATGATGATGATGTAGCAGATATATCTATAGGTTTACAAGACCATGATGAAGCTATACAATACTATTTCGATAACGTAATAAAACCAGAAGTTGTCATGAATGGTAATAGAATAACAGTACCCTTAATGTATGGTAATCCTGAAAGGTGGAATGCTGCTCAACAAAAAGGGGCAATAAGAGATAGAAATGGAAAACTCCAACTCCCTCTTATTATGTTTAAAAGAAATAGTGTAGAAAGAAGAAGAGATTTAGGTAAAAAAATGGATGCTAATAATCCTCAATTACATTATACCTTTCAAAGAAAATATACAAATAGAAACCAATATGATAATTTTTCAGTATTGCAAGGTAGAGAACCTCAAAGAGAATTTTTTGCAGTAGCAATACCAGATTATGTTATGATAAAATATTCTTTTATTATATGGACAGATTATGTTGCTCAAATGAATAAACTAGTTGAAGCTATAAACTATGCTTCAGATTCTTATTGGGGAGATTCAGAAAAATTTAAATTTAATGCAAAAATAGATAGTTTTGCTAATAAAGTAGAAGTAGCTCAAGGAAAAGATAGAATGGTAAAAACAGATTTTGGTTTAACTATTCAGGGATATATTATACCAGATGCTATGAATGCTGATATACATTCTCATCCTAAAAAATTCTTTAGCAAATCAACAGTTATATTTAATACCGATACAGTAAGTTCTTTCGGGGCACCTTCACTAACAAGAGCAGAAGCAAGAAGTGGAGCTACACAAGTAGGAAGCCTAGATAACATACCAACAGCAACTTCATCATCATCCGCAGGAACGGGATCAGTAGGAATCAATAATATAATAGGATAAAATGGCAATAGAAAAAAAATCTACATTAAAACAATACTTTCAAACAGGAGATATACCAACATCAGCTCAGTATGGTGATGTTATAGATTCATTTGTTGCTCTAACAGGATCTTTTCCCCATGATATTGCAAATGAGGGGAATATAACTATATCGGGTTCTATATTCATTAAGGGAGAAGTAGCCCATATAACAGCTAGTGGTAATGTAAGTGCAAGTGGAACTGGTTCTTTTGGATATGTTATAGCAAATTCTTATGAAGGAAATGGTGCCTTATTAACAGGCTTACCTACAATTTCTGCTTCTATGTTTAAGCATACTGCTTCTATAAATGCTTTTTCATCATCTATAAAACTTCAAACAGCAAGTTTACTTACACATACGGCTTCAGTAGTTAGTGATCTTACTAGTATAAAATTAGTAACATCTTCTTTGCAAGCAGAAGTTATAAAAATAAAAGAAACTACAGCATCTTTAGAAGCATCAGATATTGCTATAAAACAACAATCTCAAAGTTTATTATTATATACAGCATCAAACAATGCAGAAATAGCATCAATTAAAGTAAAAACAGGATCACTTCAGGCAGAAATTAATGCTCTTAATGCTCAAACACATAGTTTACTTGCAACCACTAGTTCAGATAATGCATTAGTTTTACAACTTAATGTTCAATCAGCTTCTTTAATAGCTTCAGATGTAGCTATAAAACTTCAAACAGCAAGTTTACTTTCACATACTGCTTCACTTAATGCTTCAGTTGTATCCTTTAAACTAGAAACGTCTTCTTTACACACATTTACGGGATCAGTAAACTTAAACATAGCATCAATTAATTTACAAACAGCAAGCTTATTAACTAAAACAGCTTCTTTAGATGCATCCGATGTTGCTATAAAATTACAAACAGCAAGTTTACTAGCACAAACAGCAAGCTTATTAATATTTACCGCTTCAGGATATACTACAGCATCTTCAGTTACTGCAAGTGGGTTAATATCAGCACAAACTATGTCTATAGCTAATGGGGCAACTCCTTCAGGGGTGTCTTTATCTACTATGGGTAATATAAGTGCTAGTGGAACAATAACAGCAAGTGGTATATTAATACAGGGCCAAGCTTTAGGTAGTAGTTTTTTCCAAGTTAATGATGCTATAGGAGCTATTGCTCTATCTACTACTCAATCAGTTAACCATGACACAACAGTACCAGGAGGCTATAATGCTATAATGTTTACTGATAATAGTGGAGATATTACTATAGAAGAGGGTAAATCATTAACTAATAGTGGTAGTATAAGACTTCCTTATCTTTTAGATGCTAATAATGGAAGTGCTAGTATGGCTGGAGTTTTACATGTTATTGATGGAGAAGTAAAAGCAAAATCAGGTTCGTTTGAATATTTAGATATAACCCAATTCACCCACTTAACATCAAGTAATATAAGTGCTAGTAATACATTATCTGCACTAACATCTTCTTTTGGCATAACGCCATCAAACACAACTAACCCCGCAGGAACTACACTATTTGTATTAGGCAATGTGAGTGCAAGTGGAGATATATCAGTAAGAAATATAACAGCTTCAGGCCATATAAGTGCAAGTGGAAATATTACAGCAAGTAAAGGAAGTTTTGGATCTACATTAATTGCCCCTATGCTTATTGGTTCAGTAGGTCATGTAGCTGCAGTTGGACATGATCTTGCAGTTACTAATTATGCAATGGTTTCATTAAATGATTATACAGGAATAAACACAGGAGGATCACATATTAAATTTAGTCATGATAATACAGAATTTGCAAGATTTACAAATAATGGAAGATTAGGAATTGGAGGGACACTTCCTGGTTATCCTTTACATGTATATGGGAGGGCAGCAATAACTTCAGATACATTTTTTGGAAAATTTATCACTAACCAACATACTTTTACAGGTAGTATATCAGCTACAAATGCTATAAGTTCAAGTGCAGGAACTAGTTCGTTTACAGATATTGAAGTACAAAATCGTATAGCTTCTAGAGAAGTAAGAGTTAATGGGTATATAAGTGCAAGTGGGGATTTAAATATACAAAGAAATACAATATTAGGAAGTGTGGGAGGAGCAACACCTTCCCACTCAATCATAGGACCCATAACAGCCTCAGATCATATAAGTTCAAGTGGAAATATAACTGGTAAAGACATAAATACAAGTCGAGATATAACAGTAGGTAGAACGTTAAATGTAGTAGAAAATATAAGTGGTTCTACAATAGAAGGACAAAATATAATATCTAATGGTCACATAACAGCTTCTTCTAATTTAAAGGTAAATGGAATTGTAACTGGTGAGAAGTTTATTGTGGGTAATTATTTATTATCCCCCTCTGTTACAGCATCAAGTGCTACTGGATCTTTTACAGGATCCTTTTTAGGAAGTTTTGATAATGCAGATGTTATCCAAATCAATCTTCAAACAGCAAGTTTACTTACCTATACAGCATCGAATAATACTTCAATTGGTAATTTTGAAAATTCAATTGCTGCTTTACAAGTAGAAACCGCTTCTTTACATACACATACTGCTTCAGTAGAAGCTTCAATTACTTCTTTTAAATTAGAAACAGCTTCTTTACACACATTTACTGCATCCGGATTTCAAAGTCCATTAAGTATGTCTGTAGGAACAACACTTTCAAACACAACAAATATATCGGGTACTCCTTTATATGTTCATGGTAATATAAGTGCAAGTGGAGATTTATCTGCTGATAATGCAACTATAACAACACAATTAAATACAGATTTAATAATTCCTCCTTCAACTAATTTACAAATAGGAATAGATGATTATACTTCTAATTTAGATTTAAGGGGACCAATAACAGCCTCTAATATAAGTTCAAGCGGACATATCTCAGCTTCGGGGATAGAATCTACTGGAGATATTGTAGCAAATGGATTTATATCAGCAAACGGGTTTGGAAGTCCTACAACAATAACAACATCAACAACAGTACCTGCTAATTATAATGTTATACTTTTTACAAGTAATTATAACCAATCAATAACAATAAATGTTGGAGTAAATTACACAATAAGTGCGGGAGCAGATGTAAGATTAGTCAATATGAGTAGCGTAGGAAACATCCCACAAACATTTTACAATTAATTAACCTAAATCTATGGTTTTTGAGAAAAAAATTATATTTATTAACAGCTGAAGCACAAAAAACATACATTAAATAAAACAAGATGAGTAATATAAACGTAAATACGATAACCCCCTTAGCGGGAACATCGGGAACAGTAAGTGTTTCTGGTTCTCTCTTAGTAAGTGGTAACATAACAGCCCAGGGTAATTTAACATTTGGTAATCAAGATACTGATTCAGTAGCATTTGGTGCTGAAATAAGTTCAAGTATAACACCAGACGCAAACAACACCTATAGTTTAGGTTCTGCAGCTAAACAATGGAAAACAATATTTGCAGAAACAGCATCTTTTAATCAGATTATATCTTCTGGTTCTACTATGATGATTTTAACTTCAGCTTCTATTAGTTATTTATCGGGTTCAAGTCCAATAGTAATTGCTTCGGCTCTAAATCCAGATGCAACTAATACTCATGATATAGGTGCTGCAGGTTTAGAATTTAAAGATTTATGGATTGACGGAAATGCTAATATTGATACTTTAACTAATACATCAGGATCAACTCCTGTAGATTATAATGTTCAAGTTTCTGCAAGTTTAGTACCTGCTGTAAATACTGTATGGGATTTAGGTACAACTTCAAAAGAATGGAAAGATTTATATATTGATGGAACAGCTTTTATAGATACTGTAGGTAACCAAACCGATGATGTTTTAATTTCAGCAAGTTTAACTCCAAATGCATCCAATACATATCTTTTTGGTTCAACTGCAAAACAATGGAAACACATAGCAGCAGTATCATCATCATTTTCACATAAAGTAGGAATTGGGTCAACAATAAACCCAGCAGAAGCTCTAACAGTAGTAGGTAATATATCAGCAAGTGGAACTATAACAGGTTCTAGAATAGGAGCAGCGGGTGCATTACAAGCAATGACAGGTTCTTTTGGAGTACAATCTTCAGTAACAACAAACACAGCAGGTAACGTAATATATGCTCATGGTAATATAAGTGCAAGTGGGGCTACAATGGCAGCAACAGCTTCATTTGGAGCTCCTACCACAGTAACAACAAACCTAGCAGGTACTCCATTATATGTTCATGGTAATATAAGTGCAAGTAATGTAGTATATGCACAAACTATGTCTATAGCTAATGGTGATACTAATTCAGGAGTTCAATTATCAGTTTTAGGTAATATAAGTGCAAGTGGTTTTGTATCAGCTTCAAATGTTGGAGCGGCAATAGGAACATTTACAAACATAACAGCTAGTGCAAATATTAGTACAAGTATTGCAACGTCAAAATTATCAGTTCCTTCAGCTTCTATAACACACAAATTGGGGGTTGGAACATCAGTAAATCCAGCAGAAGCTTTAACAGTACAAGGTAATATGAGTGCTAGTGGAACAGCTTCAGTAGAAGGTTTAGGTGTAAATACGGGAATAGCTAATGTAACAGCAGGAACAATTTCAGGAAGTGGATATAATTTAACTGCTCAACAAATTACTGGTAATTCTGGTAGTTTACAAAGTTTAGCTGTAAATACATCAACTAATATTGCACCAGGAACAATTTCAGGAAGTGGATATAATTTAACTGCTCAACAAATTACAGGTTTATCAGGTTCATTTACAGGTTTAGCTGTAAATACAGCAGCTAATGTAACAGTAGGAACGATTTCAGGAAGTGGATTTAATCTTAATTCAACTACAATAACAGTAAGCTCAGGAGCATTTGATCATGTAGCTGGTCAGTTATCTACAGTAGCACAACCAAATGTAACAACATTAGTAGGAACAACAGCAATAGGTACTTCAGGAGCAGCAACTACTTTCGCAGGAACTGTAAATATAGATGAAGCAGTAACATTAGACACTACATTAGGAGTAACAGGTATTTCAACATTAACAGGTGGGGTAGTATATGGTACTGAAACAAAAACAATAGGAGCTCTTACGCCAGCTATACCTGTAACATTTATAACTATTGATGGTACAAAAGCATACGCATTAGCAAATGGAGCAACAGCAGGAACAATAAAACACATTTCAGTAAAAACTGTAGCTAACACACCAGCAGGAACATTAACACCAAATGCAACTGCAGGGGCTTGGGCAACAGCTGCTTTTTCAGTTGTAGGCCAAACTTTAACACTTTTGTGGGATGGTGCAGGTTGGGCAATAATAGGAAGAGGAGCAGGAGTAGCAGCAGCAACAGGAGTAGTAGCAGGATTACCTGTAATAGCAGAATAATAAATATTATTTGGAACTGGTACATTAGCAACAAAATTCCCATAATAAAACATAAAATATATTTTAAAGAAAGACCCAAGTTTGGGTCTTTTTTTTATATTTATACGAGAACAACCCTAATTTAACAAGACGATATGCCTATAGAAAGTAGAATACAACTGAAAACATATTTTGAGACAGGTGATATACCTACTGAAGATCAATTTATAAATGTTTTAGATTCATATTTTCATTTAGAAGACGGAAATATAGGAGATATAATACTAACAGGATCTATAGATGTCTCTGGTAGTATAAATGCTACAGGAACAGCCTCTTTTGGTTTTATTACATCATCTTTACCTTTAGGAATAGATAATACAGTTGTAATATTAGATAATGATAATATTTTCAGACAAAGAGAAATAGACAGTAGAGTATGGGGTAGTACTTTATTAGATGGAAATAATTTAACAGCCTTTAATGTACCTCAAGTTCAAGATTTTAATACGCTTAGGGATTCTGTTATATTTTCAGATCAAAATGACCAAATAGGAATAAATACAGGATATTTAGTAGCCCAACCAGCAACTTTAACAGTAGAAGGTACTATAAGTGCAAGTGGGGATCTTTCTGCTGCAGATATTACATCTTCAAATAATATAAGCGCAAGTAAAACTATATCAGGATCTGATTTTTGGGGTGAAAATTTTAATTTTACGGGTCATGGAACTGCAAGTATTATAAGTGCAAGTAAACACATTTCAGCTTCAAACATGGGAGCCCATAGTGGGCATTTCCATCATATAACAGCATCTGTAGATGATTCTACTAAAGGAAATATAAGCGCAAGTGGATATGTATCTGCTTCAGGAATGGATTTATCAGAAGGAAATATAACTAACGCAGGAATAGTATATCTTGATAATATAACAGCAGATAATGCAAATATAAATATACACGCATTAGATTATTTATTCCTTACAGGTAGTTTTGTAACTGACAACTCTATTAGTGCAAGTGGTTTTGTGTCAGCTTCAAATGTAGGAGCAGCAATAGGAACTATCACAAACATTACCTCTAGTAATGTAAGCGCAAGTGGGTATGTGTCAGCTTCAAATATTGGAGCGTTAATAGGAACTATTACAAATATTACTTCTAGTAACATAAGTGCAAGTGGATATGTAAGCGCCTCAAATGTAGGAGCAGATACAGGTTCAATGGAGATTATTAATTTAGGTAACAAATTACAACACACGGGTAATACCTCAACTGCTCTTAATTTTACTACTTTTAGAGCAATATTAGGAGCAGGACTTGCACAAATAGATATATCAGGATCAGATGATACAGCATTAACAAACCAAATAAGAATTAATAATAATTTTGCAGATACTGATTTTATAATATATGCTTCTTCTTCTGCAGTTCTATTAAATCGTCCATCATTTAGAGCAACAGCTAAAAGTGGATCTGTTTTAATAGGAGGAGCTAGTTTTACAAACCATACATTATTAGGAGTAAATGGTAATTTATATTTAGAAGGTACTAATGGTAATATCACAGCAAGTCAAAATATAAGTGCAAGTGGGACGATATACGGGTCAGCAGGGGATTTTGCAGAGGGAGATATTACGAATGTAGGAGCCATTTACGCCGATGTATTAGCTGCAGATAATGGTACCATATTAAATATAATTGCAGATAATACATTTGTTACAGGAGCTTTAACTATTGAAAATAATGTAAGTGGAAGCAGAGATTTCTTTGGAAGAGATGCATATTTTAGAAACATAACAGCATCAAATGATATAAGTGCAAGTGGAACTATTACAGGAGCCTCAAGTTCATTTGATCACATTGATGCAGTCACTGGTTCCTTCGGACATATAAATGTAAAAGGAAAAATATCTCACACAGGAGACCAAGCAAATAGTATTGATTTTACTACTCAAAGAATGATTATGGGAGTAGGACGTTCTCAAATAGACATATCGGGATCAATTGATCCTCTTGCTAGAGGAGAAATTAGACATAATAATGCATTTTTTAATGTTGATACTTTAATATTTGGAGAATCAGGTGGGGGAAGTGGATCTTTTAACCCTATTTTTAAAACACATGCAGTATCACACTCTATTAGTATAGGAAGTTCCTCTCCTCTTGGGGCTGGTACTACATTATACCCTGCTCCTAAATTAGGAGTATATGGAGGTATATCAACAGATGGTTTAGATGGCCATATAGTAGCTACAGGGGATATAAGTTCAAGTAGAACAAGTTCAGCTGAATATGGTTTTGTAGAAAGAGATTTCTTAACATCAAAAATACTTATTGGACAACATTTTATAGGAGACCAAGCACTTGGAGGAGCTATACCAAGTGCCAGTCAGGATAATGGTACAGCTAGACTTTTTATATCAGGTAATAATTCAAATAATGCATTAATACGTGTAATGGATTCTGATAGTGTAGAAATATTATTTATATCAGGAGGAGTAGGTATGGGTACAATTACCCCAGGAGAAAAATTAGAAGTAATAGGTAATATAAGTGCAAGTGGTAATTTAACAGTAACAAATGTAACGGCTTCTAGTAATGTAAGTGCAAGTAAAGCTATTTATATGTCTCAATCAGCAGGGTTAGATAACTCTGTTGTTGTATTACAAGGATCAGATAATAAATTAGTAACAGATGAAATTGATCCAAAAGTTTGGGCTCAAAAGTTAGTAGATTACACAGGAACTCCTCTTAATAACCAAATAGCAATATTTACAGATATAGATACTGTTGAGGGAGATGCAGAATTAACTTACGATGGTACTCAATTATCTGTAGATGGAAATATAAGCGCAAGTGGTTTTGTGTCAGCTTCAAATGTAGGAGCATCAATAGGAACCTTCACAAATATTACAGCTAGTAATGTAAGTGCTAGTGGATATGTTTCAGCTTCAAATATTGGGGCGCTAATAGGAACCTTTACAAACGTAACAGCAAGTAATATACTTGCTACTGGAAACGGACAATTCACTACACTGAATTCATTAGGAGCATTTTTCATGAATATAACAGCCTCACAAAATGTAACGGTTCCATATGGATATGTTTCAGCATCTAGTTTAGGGGCATATGTTTCAATAACAGCACCTAATATAACAGCTTCAAATAATATAAGTGCAAGTGGATATGTTTCAGCTTCAAATGTTGGAGCACTAATTGGAACATTTACAAACATAACAGCTAGTAACGTAAGTGCAAGTGGGTATGTTTCAGCTTCAAATGTAGGAGCATCTAGTATTATAGGTACAAATATAACAGCTTCACAAAACATAATAGCTACGGGGGGTACTAGTTATATTTCAGCTTCTATGATAGGAGGAACTACGTCAGTAACAGGATTTAGTATTACATCTAGCACAGATATAAGTGCAAGTAGAACAGGTTCCTTTGGACATATAGATATAGATGTTATAAACGCAGTATCTGCTAGTATGACTTTCTTAACGGGTTCTAGTATAACTAGTAGTTTTACAGGTTCATTATTAGGAACAGCCTCTTGGTCATCAGGATCAACAGTTGCTGTTACAGCTACTTCAGCTTCACATGCAATATCCTCTAGTGTAGCTTGGATAAGCACAACAGCACACACAGCAAGCCATGCAATAACAGCAAGTCATGCAATATTAGCAATAACTGCTAGTCATGCTTTAATAGCTAGCTCTAATATTAATAACTTTAAAACAACAGGTAAAAGAATTGGAAACGCCTCCATTTCTGGAAATTTATTTATAACGGGGGGTCAAGGACTTCTTGGAAATGTAGCAACGTTTGGAGATGTAACAGCTAGTGGACGTTTAATATTAGGAAATTCCACAGAAATATATTCAGGTAGTATGAATGGTCCAAATGTAATAATACTTCATACAACAGGAGGACTTACAAATTTCTTTGCAGGAGCATATGCAGGAGCAAGTAATGTAGTTGAAGGAGAACAAAATATAGGAATAGGTTATGAAGCAGCAAATAGTCTATCAACAGGAGATGAAAACACATGGATAGGTTACCAAGCAGGTAAAGATAGTACAGTAGGAGACAGAAACGTAGCTATTGGTAGATCAGCATTAGAAAACAATGTAAGTGGAGATGGTAATATAGCTATTGGGTATAAAGCAGGAGAAAACGAAACAGGAGATAATAAATTATACATTGGTAATGATGCTAATCCTGTCCTTATTAAGGGGGATATGGCAATTGATGAAGTAAAAGTATATGGACTATTAACGGCAACACATAGTATAAGTTCAAGTGGTCATTTATTTGCAAGTAACTCATTAGACACAACATCAGTAGGTGTTTTCCCTGTAGTAGTTTGGGATTCAGGTTCTGGACGGTTTTACCACACAGGAAGTTATGGTGGGGGAACAGGAGGAGGAGGAGGAGCAGCTGATCATTTAGGAAACCATTCAGCTTCATTAAATTTATTTATGAATAGCCAAAGTATTAATGATGTAAATAACATTACTTTTCATTCATCTTCTACAATTCATATAAACCATATTGGGTTTTCATCTTCAGTCCATAGTAATACACTTGAATTTAGAGACAAAATACAAAATACTATTATAAGTGGTTCAATAATAAAAGAGAAGAAAATAGGATATAGTAATTATATACCCCCAAATTATAAATTAGGTATAGGATTAAATGGCTCCCCAACATCTCCTATTGCAAACATACATGTAAAAGGAGACATTTGGGCAAGTGGTTCTAATGGTAATGTTACAGCTAGTGGAATTATAAGTGCAAGTGGAAAAATGGTAGCAGCAACTGCTTCTTTTGGAACTAACCCTACAAACACAACAAACATATCAGGTACACCTTTATATGTTCACGGAAAAATAAGTGCAAGTAGTGAAATAGAAGGACTAGACGTAGTAGCTCAACGAAAGATTAGTTCTTCTTTACATTTAATGTCTCTATCAGCTTCCTTTGGTACTGCAACATCAAACACAACAAACCCCACAGATGGGGGGATACAAAATGTATTATATGCTCATGGTAATATAAGTTCAAGTCAAGATATTGTAGCACATAATTTTACATCAAGTGGTCATTATAATTTAGTAACTACAAACACTAAAGGTAGTGGGTCTATACATCAAAGTGGTACCAGAGTATTCCATACTATGGCTGGTAGTGTATTTTTAGGAAAAAACGCAGGTAATTTTAATTTAGGTACACCAAATGTAGGAATAGGCCAAGACTCACTTGCC
>TARA_R110001632_G_scaffold83349_1_pt1 | contig 14044 bp, 11 predicted proteins | sample TARA_R110001632 | Tara Oceans TARA_R110001632 (sample SAMEA4398266) | marine metagenome | biome: Polar Biome; feature: [SRF] surface water layer (ENVO:00010504); material: water (ENVO:00002006), including particulate matter (ENVO:01000060) such as... | depth 5 m
TAGAACATGCGATGTCTTATCTGAAATGGATTTTGATGTGATTTTGGTTGGTAGAAAATTAAAAAACAGCTTTTCAATAGACAGAAGCTACAGAACTAAACGATTTCAGTTAATTTTTAACAAAGGAGTCCTTTTTTATGCAGAATATAATCTAAGACTCTTTTTATTTTTACTTTTTACAAAAAAAAGTGTTTTGTTTTCAAATGATTTAGACACCCTATTACCTAATTATTTAATTAGCAAACTTCAAAACAAAAAATTGATTTTTGATAGTCACGAATTATTCTCTGAAATTCCTGAATTAGTCACTAGAAAAAGAGTGAAAAAAATCTGGTTATCAATAGAGAAAAGAATTATCCCCAAATTAAAACATGTTATTACAGTAAGCGATTCCATTAAAGATCACTATCAAAATTTGTATGGGGTTTCTGCTATCGTTGTTAGAAACATTTCTGAAAATAAAGAACATCATCAAACTAATTTTGAATTTGACACAAAAGATAAAAAAGTGATCTTATATCAAGGCTCGGTAAATGTTGGTAGAGGTCTTGAATTAATGATCAATACAATGCATTTGTTAGACGATTACATATTTGTTGTTATTGGAAATGGTGATATTTTACAAGAATTAAAAGAAAAAACAGTCGCTCAATCACTAGAAAAAAAGGTCAAATTTCTTGGCAAGAAAACTCCTGATGAATTAAAAAAAATGACTCCAAATGCAACTATTGGAATGAGTTTAGAAGAAGATTTAGGGCTGAATTACAGATATGCTTTACCTAATAAAATCTTCGATTATATTCAAGCCAATATTCCTGTAATTGTTTCTGATTTACCAGAAATGTCAAAATTAGTTACAAAATATTCTATTGGAGAAGTATTAACTAAAAGAACGCCAGAGGATGTCACAAAAACCATTCATAAAATTGATGCTGAAAATTATGAAAAAGGTTTAAAGGAAGCTATAAAACAACTAAATTGGTCTCAAGAAAAAAAACAACTAATCTCAATTTTTTCAACTCTTGAATCCTAAAATTCACATTATCTCTTTTGATGTTCCCTATCCTGCAAATTATGGTGGTGTAATAGATGTCTTTTATAAATTAAAAGCACTGCATGATTTAGGAATAGAAATTCACCTTCACACATATGAATATGGAAGAGGTGAACAACAAGAGCTATATAAATACTGTAAGAAAGTTTTCTATTACCCTAGAAACTCATTTATGAAAAGCTTTCTTTCTACAGATCCTTTTATTGTTAAAACTAGAGCAAGTCAAGATTTAATAAGAAACCTTAATCTAGATGATAATCCTATACTTTTTGAAGGACTTCACACAACATACCCAATATTGAGCAATCAATTAGTTGGTCGGAAACTATTTATTAGAGCTCATAATGTAGAGCACCAATTCTACAAAGGTTTAGAAAAAAGCGAATCGAGTCTTTTTAAAAGAAATTTCTTTAAGCAAGAATCAAAAAAATTAAAAAAATATGAAGCCATTTTACATAAGGTAAATGGTGTTTTTTCTATCTCTCCTAAAGAGCAATCCTACTTTCAAAAAAAATATGGTGAAAAATGCGTTTATATTCCTGCTTTCCACGATGCAGAAATTAGAACTAGATATCGCACCAAAGGAAAATTTATTTTGTACCATGGAAATATCATAGTCTCAGAAAATGTAAAAGCTGCTTTGTTCTTAATTGAAGTGTATAAAAACTCAAATTATGAATTGATCATTGCAAGTAGCTATTTTAATGATGATGTGACTAAAGAAATATTGAAATACGACAATATTTCCTTTCATAGTTTGGTAAAAGAAACCGATTTAAATCGACTTTTTGAAAATGTACATATCAATGTATTGCCTACATTTCAAGATACGGGTATCAAACTAAAACTTTTGAATACTTTATATCAAGGGAAGTTTGTGATTGCAAATGATTTTATGATAGACAATACAGGATTAGAATCTCTCTGTGAAAAAGCAAATACGAAAGCAGAATTTCTTCAAAAAACGGAAGAATTATTTAAACAAGAATTCACTAAAGATATTTTAGTACAACGTAAGAAAATCCTTGAAAACTTTAGTCCAAAGACAGGTGCTGAAAAAATAGTTGAAATTATTTTTAACTAGCGCTAACCATTTCAAACAATTCTCCACCTTCACATTTAATGGTTTTTTGTTTGAATTTCACAATTAAAGCGTAATCATGAGTAGCCATTAAGATACTCTTACCGCTTTTATGAATTTCATTTAGCAACTCCATTACTTCTAATGAAGTCTTAGGGTCTAAATTTCCAGTAGGTTCATCTGCTAAAATTAAATCTGGATCATTTAACAAAGCTCTAGCAATTGCGACTCTTTGTTGCTCTCCTCCAGACAATTCAAAAGGTTTTTTGTAGTATTGAGTTTTCATCCCAACCTTATCTAATACCTCTTCAATTTTTGTTTTTATTTCATTTTGATCTTTCCATCCTGTTGCTTTTAAGACAAACAGAAGGTTGTCAAAAACTGTTCTATCATTCAATAATTTAAAGTCTTGAAATACAATTCCTATTTTTCTTCGAAGAAAAGGAATATCTTTTTCTTTTAGTTGTTTTAAATCGAAACCAACGATAGAACCAATACCTCTTTGTAAATGTAAATCGCCATAAAGCGTCTTCATTAAACTACTTTTCCCACTTCCGGTTTTACCAATTAAATAGTAAAAATCACCTTTCGCTATGGTTAAATTCACTTTAGAAAGTACCAAATTATCTCTTTGATAAATGTCTGCATTCTCTAAATGTAAAATTGAATTTTCCATGAAATCATTCTTTCTACAAACCTACATAATTTTTTGGAGAGAATTTAGTGCATTTATAGAACCAAATGACGTTTAAAATGAAATCAATTGCTATTTTTGAGTATAATTTTAATGATTTTATTAGACCTCAAACCCAACATAAAGTCAAAATGTGCGTTATAAAATCAAAATAGCAAAAAACCTATCAATGAAAAATAACTTTTTCCACCTTAAACTAACCATCTTGTTTTTTTCTATTCTTTCTGCACAAATGTTTGGACAGCAAACTGAAATAGATATTAATCTTCAGTCCGATTTTAATCATGCTGTAAAACTTTTCAATAGCAAAGCGTATGCAGCTGCTCAAAAATCTTTTGTTGAAGTTTCTGAAAGCTCTAACAATAGGCTTCGTTTAAAAGCTGATGCAGATTATTATGATGCTATGTGTGCTATTCGTTTAAACCAGACTGATGCAGATAAGAAAGTGTTGAATTTTGTTGAAAACCATCCTAGTAGCAACAAAAAAGACAAAGCTTATTTTAATGTTGGTAATTACTATTTTGCTAATAAGAAAGCGGCGTATGCTTTAAAGTGGTATGCAAAAGTAAATTTGGATGCCCTCTCTCAGGCCAATAAAAAAGAGCTAAATTTTAAAATGGGATATGCCTTTTTATCAACCAGAAACTTAGATTTAGCGAAGAATAAATTCGTTACACTAATTAACGATCCTAAGTATGGGAATGATTCTCGTTATTATTTTGGGTACATTTCTTACAAACAAGAAGATTATGAAGTTGCAGAAAAAACCTTACAAGAGATTGCAGACGACGAAGCATATAAAAATGAAGTAACGTATTATTTATTAGATATTAGTTTTAAGGCAGGACGGTTCGAAAAATGTATAGAAGTAGGACAAAAATTATTAGCAAAAGCAAAGCCAAAAGAAGAATCAGAAATTTCTAAAATTATAGGTGAAAGTTTTTTTAATCTAAAAAAATACGCTGAATCTATTCCTTACTTAAAAGCCTATCGAGGGAAAAAGGGAAAATGGAATAATACAGATTACTATCAATTAGGCTATGCCTATTTTAAACAAAATGACTTTGAAAATGCTGTTAGTAATTTTAACAGAATTATTGATCAAAAAAATAACGTCTCTCAAAAAGCATACTATAATTTGGGTGAATGTTATATCTACCTAGAGAAAAAACCAGAGGCTTTAAATGCATTTAAAAGTGCTAGCGAAATGAGCTTCGATTTAAAAGTAAAAGAAGATGCTGCTTTAAACTATGCAAAATTGAGTTATGAAGAAGGAAATCCATACAAAAGTGTGGCAGAGGTATTACAAGACTTCTTAAAGGCCTATCCGAAATCTCCGAGCTATGAAGAGATTAACGGATTGGTGGTTACTTCATATCTATATCAACAAGATTATCAAGGTGCTTTAGATTATCTAGCTAAAAATAAAAGTACCCAAAACCAAAGTTTAAGTTATGAAGTTTCTTATTACAGAGCTCTTCAGCTATTTAATATGAATAAACTTCAAGAATCACTTCTGTATTTTGAGGAAGGAAAAAAATCTATTGAAAGTCTTATCAAAGGAAAATCTAACTATTGGAGTGCAGAAACGAATTATAGATTAGGAAATTTTCAAAAAGGATTAGATGAATTTATCGACTTTAAAAAAACTACTAAAAAAGACGTTGAAGAATACGGTCAGGTTGATTATAACATCGGATACAGTTATTTTAAATTAAAGGAATATCCAGAAGCTGCAACATCGTTTCAAAACTTCATAAAAACAAAAAATGAAGATCTGACGATGAATGATGATGCAACAATACGAATGGGAGATAGCTTTTTTGCTATTAGAAACTATACAAAAGCCATCAAGGCCTACAAAAAAGTAGTTGATGAATATGGAACTAGTGCAGATTACGCACAGTATCAAATGGCGATGAGTTATGGTTTCTTAAAAAAGAATGATGACAAAGTAACTCAGTTAGAAAGTTTACTCACCAATTTTGAATTGTCAAATTTTAGAGACGATGCCTTATTTCAATTAGGAAGCACCTATACCGCACAAAAAGAGAATGAAAACGCGCATGGAGCTTACAAAAGATTGTTTCAAAATTTCCCAAGAAGTTCTTATAATCCTAGAGCATTATTAAGAGATGGTTTACTGTATTACAACGATAATGAAAATCAAAAAGCATTAAGCAATTACAAAGAAATTGTAGCAAAATTTCCAAATTCAGCTGAAGCAAGAGAGGCTGTAACAAATGCTAAAAATGTATATATAGATTTAGGAACTGTAGATGAATATGCTATTTGGGCTAAAGGAATCAGTTTTATAAATATTACAGATGCTGAGGTAGACAATACAACCTATCAATCTGCAGAAAATAAATTTTTAGCCAACGATGTTCCAAAAGCTATTGAAGGATTTCAAAAATATGTAAAAGGATTTCCACTAGGGTTACATGCGTTGCAAGCTAATTTTTATCTAGCGCAATTGTTAGTGAAAACAAATTTACAAGAAGAAGCTATTCCTAATTATCAATATGTAGTTGATCAACCACAAAGTGAGTTTAGTGAAGAAGCTTTAAATAAGTTATCGCAAATTTTATTAGAAAAAGAAGATTGGGTAAATGCCATTCCTTTGTTAGTACGATTAGAACAAGAAGCAAATTTACCTCTAAACATTTTATATGCTCAGAGTAATTTAATGAAAGGCTATTATCAATCTCAAGCCTATGTAAAAGCAGTTGATTACGCTGAGAAAATATTATTGCAAGATAAAATAGAGGCCGCAGTAGAATACGATGCAAAAATTATCATCGCTCGTTCTGCTTTTCAAACAGATGATTATCCAAAAGCAGAAGAGTTTTATACCGAAGTAGAAAGAAATGCCAGTGGCGAATTAAAAGCAGAAGCTTTGTATTACAGTGCCTTTTTTAGTAATGAGAAAAAACAGTACGCAGCGTCTAACAAAATAATACAAACGATCACTTCTGATTATTCTGCCTACAAATATTGGGGAGCAAAAAGTTTCGTTATTATGGCTAAGAACTATTATGCACTAGAAAATGCAGACCCATATCAAGCTACTTATATTTTAGAAAATATAATTAAGAATTTTACTCAGTTTGAAGATGTCGTAAATGATGCTAAAAACGAATTGAAGAAAATTAAACTCAACGAAGCCAAAACAAATAATTCAGTAACAACTCCTAAAAATTAAGACTGATGAAAAAGTATATTTTATTATTGATTTTTGTTTTTGGTACGCTCCAAGCTTTTTCTCAAAAGAAGCCAAAAAAAGAAAACAAAAAGAAAGACTCTATTAGTGAAGTTGTAAATGTAGTAACTTCATATACACCAACAATTGCCGATGCTTTTAAAATTAAGAAAAGTCCAAAAATTGTATTGAGCAAAAATACCAAAAAGAGAAAACTGACTTACGCTATTTTCTCTGCACCAGTTGCCTCAACATTTATTCCAAAAAGTGGTGTTGTAAAAGGAATTGACGTCGGTAAAAGAGAGCGTTTATTTGATAATTATGTCGCTGTTGGATATGGAAACTTCAACACTCCGTTTATAGAAGCATTCTTACATCAAAATAGAAAATTTGAAACGGATTATGGAATTTACCTAAAGTATATTTCATCTGAAGACGGCATAGAAAATACGCCCTTAGACAATGGATACTCCAATTTAAACCTTGGCGCTTATTATATGAAAGAAGAACGTTATTTTACTTGGAAAATAGGTGGAAACGTTCAACAACAAAAATACAATTGGTATGGATTACCAGATATTACATTTGATGAAGAATCGATTACTTCAATTTTAGAAAAACAAACCTATGGTTTCTATGAATTAGAAGGTGAAATTGTTTTTGTAGATTCTTATTTTAAAGACATCAAAGCCTCATTAAGTATGTTTGATGATAATTTTGGGAGTAAAGAAATTGGCTTTTCTCTAAAACCAAATTTCAAACTTCCACTAGATAGAATAAATAGAAGTTTTAATGATCTAGAATTAAATACAAGTATCGATTATTTACAAGGAGAGTTTGAACAAAACTACATTAATAATAGCAACGTAGAATACAGTTTTTTAAATATAGGGTTGAATCCAATTTATAGATTAGAATGGAATAAATTCAATATTAAATTAGGCGCTAAAGTCTATCTTACGTCGGATATTGAAAATAGTTTAACCGATTTTCTAGCCTATCCAGATGTACAGATTACATATCCGTTAATTTCTAGCTTGGCAAATATTTACGTAGGTGCAGGCGGAGATCTTCACATGAATTCTTTTCAGAGTTTAAGCAAAGAAAATCCATTTGTTTCTCCTACCCTATTTTTAACTCAGACCAATGAACAATACAATCTGTTTGGAGGAATCAACGGTAAGTTTTCTTCTAGTGTAAGTTTTGACTTCAAAGCGAGCTATAAAAGTGATGAAGACCGAGCATTATTTGTCAGAAACAATTCGAAATCTGATGGTGTTTTTAATCCGTTAGTAGCCAATGATATAAACTTATTAGGCTTTGAATACGGAAACTCTTTCAATGTTTTTTATGATGATATTTCTACATTATCCCTCTTTGCAGAAGTAGAAATAGATGTTACTAAACGATTCATCATGGGTGGAAATGTACAAGCCAACTCATACACAACAACCAATCAACAAGAAGCTTGGAATTTACCAAAAATAGAAGGTGCCGTTTTTGGAAAATATAAAAATAACAAATGGTATGCTACTGCCAATGTCTTCTTTGTTGGAGAACGACAAGATCTTTTGTACGGAGGAACATTTCCCTCAACAATTACAGGAATACAAACCCTAGATGCTTTTGTTGATGTGAACTTAAATGGTGGGTATCATTTTAATGATTTCATCTCTGCATTCATCAAACTAAATAATGTCCTAGGAACCGATTATGAGCGTTATGCTAATTTTAACGTACAAGGTTTTCAAGTATTAGCTGGAGCTACTTATAAGTTTGATTTCTAAAGGCATAGTCTTTATTATTATTTTCTTTTATCTTTAACTAGAAAAAGACAAGTTTGTCACTCTTAGTTATTCTTTCATTGAAGACGACTACAATAAATTGCGTAAAACAAACAAAAGATTGAAAAGAAGAAAGTTTATTAAAAAAAGTGTTTTGGGTCTGCTAGGTGCAGGATTGCTAACAGGATTGTATTCTTGGCAAATAGAACCTTTTTGGCTCGAGTTTGTAAAAGTAAAAATGCCTATTCGAAATCTCCCAAAATCTTTAGAAGGAAAAACCTTGATGCAAATCAGTGATATTCATGTAGGAAATCGTTTTGATTGGAAGTTTTTGATTGAATCCTTTAAAAAAGCTCAAAAATTAAATCCAGATTTTGTTGTCTATACTGGAGATTATGTAAGTTATGAAGACAGTAAACAACTAAAGTATTTAGAAACTGTCATGAAAAATTCGGTTACTGGAACCTTAGGAACAGCCGCTGTTTTAGGAAATCATGATTATGGCCAAAATTGGTCTGAACCTGATGTCGCAAATACAATTGTAAACACTTTAAACACGGCTGGAATCGATGTTTTACGAAACGAACAAAAAGACTTTCATGGATTAAACATCATTGGTGTCGATGATTATTGGGGTACAAATTTTGACCCAGTAAATGCCATGAGTCAACTCAATAAAAATAAGGCTAACGTCGTTTTGTGTCACAATCCAGATGTATGTGATTTAAATATATGGAACGGATATGATAGCTGGATTTTGTCCGGCCATACACATGGCGGACAAGTTAAACCCCCTTTCTTGCCAGCACCAGTTTTGCCGGTTAAGAATAAAAAATACTCTTCAGGTAAAATTCCACTAGAGGATGGTAGAACTTTATATATCAATAGGGCTTTAGGGCATTTATGGCAAGTGCGTTTCAACGTGCGTCCAGAAATCACACTATTTGAATTGACATCAATCTAAGAACTCAGAGGGTTTCTATAAAATGTCTCCAAAACTTTCCGTAATTTAGGGGCTTGTAAAAACAAGAACCTACATGAAAAAAATTACTTTTTTACTTGCGATATGTATTCTCTTTGCTTGTAACCCTAAAGAATCTTCAACTAAAACATCATTAGAATTATCTAACCAAGAAAAAATAGATTCTACTACGATCAAACAATTGTATAATTCTGTATTAACTGATGGTCAATCATATGAGTGGCTAAGAGATTTAACTTCCAATATTGGCGGAAGATTATCAGGTTCTCCCGAAGCAGAAAAAGCTGTTTTATGGGGAGAAGCTTTAATGAAAGAAGTTGGCTTAGATTCGGTTTGGCTTCAACCAGTAATGGTTCCTCATTGGGTACGTGGTGAAAAAGAAGTTGCAAATTATAGTGTCAATGGAACACAAAAAAATGTCCCAATTTGTGCATTAGGGTTTTCTATAGCGACTCCAAAAAATGGAGTGACAGCAGAAGTTATTGAAGTTAAAAGCTTAGAAGAAGCTGAAAAACTAGGTGCAAAAATGAAAGGTAAAATCGTGTTTTTTAATCGTCCGTTTGATAATACGTTAATAAATACTTTTTCTGCTTATGGAGGTTGCGTAGGTCAGCGAGTTGGTGGTGCTGCAGTTTGCGGAAAATATGGAGCCAAAGCTGTTATTGTTCGTTCTATGACCAATGGTGTTGATGATTATCCACATACTGGAACCATGAATTATGGAGATTTACCAGAAGACAAACACATTCCTACTGCAGCGATTAGTTCTAGAGCTGCCAATATTTTAAGTGAAGATTTAAAAAATAACCCAAACTTAAAATTCTATTTCAAACAAAGTTGTGAAACCTTACCAGACGCACCTTCATTTAATGTTGTTGGAGAAATTAGAGGTTCTGAAACGCCAGAAAATATTATGGTGGTTGGTGGACATTTAGATTCTTGGGATTTATCAGACGGAGCGCATGATGATGGAACAGGAATTGTTCAATCCTTAGAAGTGGCCTACTTATTTAAAAAGAACAATATCAAACCAAAAAACACCTTGCGTGTGGTTTTCTTTATGAATGAAGAAAACGGAACTCGTGGTGCAAAAAAATATGCCGAATTGGCAAAGTTGAATAGCGAAAATCATATTGGAGGCATAGAATCTGATTCAGGTGGACATACACCAAGAGGGTTCTCTATTGATGCAAATTCTGCAAATACAGAATTAGTGAAAAGTTGGAAAAAACTATTATCTCCTTATGGATTACATGATCTTAAAAAAGGTGGAAGTGGTGCAGATATTTCTCCATTACAAGGTGAAACCGTCACTTTAGTAGGATACAAACCTGATAGCCAACGTTACTTTGATTATCATCATACTACGATTGACACCTTTGATAAAGTAAACAAACGTGAACTAGAATTAGGAAGTGCTTCTATGGCCAGTCTTCTCTATTTAATGGATAAATACTTGTACAGCAATACAGTTGTAAAACCTTAACTTGAGTTAAAACAGATGTTGATTCTAAAAATAATTTTTGGTGGTTTTTTTATGTTCGCAGGAATTATGCACATCATTAAACCAAAGTTTTTCAAACATTTTATTCCTAACGGACTTCCTAAGTTAACGGTTAATTATATCACAGGTATTATTGAATTTGCTTTAGGAATCGGTTTGTTTTTTCCAGAAACAGTATCATACTCAGCGATTGGAATCTTTATTTTAATGGTTTTATTTCTCCCAATTCATATTTGGGACGCAACAAAAGAAAGACCAGTGATTGGCTCTAAGTTAATCGCTTATATTAGAATACCATTACAATTTTTATTAATGTATGGTGCCTATTTATTGTACCAAGACTCAATTATTATCATCCTATAAACACCCCATGAAAAAACTTATTTATTCCCTCAGTATTATTGCATTATTAGTTTCTTGTAAGCAAGAACACGTTGATTTAATTATCACCAATGCAACTATTTACACTGTCGATTCAGATTTCAATAATGCTGAAGCCTTCGCCATAAAAGACGGGAAATTCATAGCTGTAGGTTCTACTTCAGAAATTACAAATAAATATACTGCAACTGAAACCATAGATGCACAGGGGCAAACAATTGTACCGGGTTTAATTGACGCACATTGCCATTTTTATAGAATGGGCTTACAAGAGCAAAAAGTTTCTTTAGAAGGCACAAAAAGCTATGATGAAGTTTTAGAAAAATTAGTCGCTTTTCAAAAAGAGAAAAACGTTTCTTTTATCACGGGTCGTGGCTGGGATCAAAACGATTGGGAAGTGAAAGAGTTTCCAACAAAAGAAAAATTAGATCAATTATTTCCAACAATTCCAGTTGCTGTTAGTAGAGTAGACGGACATGCTTTATTGGTAAATCAGGCTGCAATTGATTTGGCTGGCATCACAAAAAATACCAAAGTTTCTGGAGGAGAAATCATTGTGAAAAATGGAAAAATGACAGGCGTATTAATTGATGCAGCTATGCGTTTTATCAGACCTCCTGAAGCTACAAAAAAAGAAGCTATTCAAGGATTGATGGACGCTCAAGACATCGCTTTTTCGTATGGATTAACCACAGTTGACGATGCTGGCTTAGGACAAAATACTATCGAATTGATTGACAGCTTACAGCAAACTGATGATTTAAAAATGCGTGTATATGCCATGGTTTCTGCAACTCAAGGAAACTTAGATTATTACATCAGTAAGGGAATTATTAAAACGGATCGTTTAAATGTTCGTTCGTTTAAAGTATATGGTGATGGGGCTTTAGGTTCTCGAGGAGCTGCGATGAGAAAATCATACAGTGATCGCGACAATCATTTTGGAGCTTTAATATATAGTCCAGAACGCTATCGAGAAATTGCAAAACAAATTGCAGCTTCAGAATATCAAATGAATACACATGCCATTGGAGATTCTGCAAATACTTGGATTTTAAAAATCTACAAAGAAGAATTAAAAGATGCTAAAAATAGACGTTGGAGAAATGAACATTCTCAAATTGTTTCTTTAGAAGATTTCGCCTTATTTGAAAATGTAATTCCATCGATACAACCAACACATGCAACTTCAGACATGTATTGGGCCGAAGATAGAATTGGAAAAGAAAGAATGAAAGGTGCGTACGCTTTTAAAGATTTATTAAATGTATACGGAAAAGTGGCTTTAGGAACCGATTTTCCGGTAGAAAAAGTAAATCCTTTTTTAACTTTTTATGCCGCTGCAATTCGTAAAGATCTTGACGGATATCCTGAAGGTGGTTTTCAAATGAAAAATGCTTTAACCAGAGAAGAAACCTTAAAAGGAATGACGATTTGGGCGGCCTATTCTAATTTTGAAGAAAACGAAAAAGGAAGTATTGAAGTTGGAAAATTTGCAGATTTTACCATCTTAAATCAAGATATTATGAAAGTTGATGGCGCAAAAATTCCAGCAACAAAAGCAACGGCGACTTATGTGAATGGAGAGAAAGTTTATTAAAAGCAAAAAAAAATGAATGCAAAAATAGTAATGACCTCAAGTGCTTTATTCTTGGGAGTTCTTGGAATTCTTATTTCTTTTTTTCCAAATGAAATAGTTGACTATCTAAATATTGAGTCAAATACTATTACAATCCTCTTTTTAAAAATAATGAGTGGATTATACTTAGGTTTTGGTATTCTAAATTGGATGGCAAAAGGAACACTAATTGGCGGAATTTATAATAAGCCAATAGCTATTGGAAATCTAATGCATTTTGGAGTTGGAACAATTGCGCTAGCTAAAGTTGTTACTACAGTTGAAATACATTCAGAAATAATTATTTCAATTACAGTCGTATATGCTGTTTTCGCGATGTTCTTTGCTTATATCTTTAGAACCAGCCCGACATAAATAGAAAGATCTTGAATCTAAAGTAACCTAGATAAATGAAGAGAACGTTTATTAAAATTGTTGAGAAACCTTATGTTATTTTTTTGGGGAGTAATATCATTTTTACTCCTTATTGGTTTAATGAGTGATGAAGTATTGATTACAATTAATATTCATGCAACTTATTTTCTAATTTCAAATACTCATGCTTTATACTTTGCTGGTATTTTTCTATCATTTATCGGATTGATCTACTTTACAATCCATAAATTAAAAATTGTATTGATTAAATGGATAACAATAGTTCATACATTATTTACAATTATTGGAACGATATTTTTCTTACACCCTATATCTCTAATTCAAACTAAACAATATCAAGGTTTTCCAGATATACCTGTAAATATTAATACCGAATTAGTTTTAGCATTAATGTTGATTGTTGGAATTCAAGTTCTATTGTTAATAAACATTAGCTTGGGATTATTTAGAAAAAAGAAAAGTATTCAATAGGTTTTTACCCCCTAATACTCTTCACAAACTCAGCAATTCCCTCTACTCCACTTTGCTCTACATCATTAATAAAAGCAGACCCAATAATTGCTCCGTTTCCATATTTGCATGCTGTAGAAAAGGTTTGATGATCTGAAATTCCAAATCCAATAATCAATTTACTTTGTAAATTCATGGCTTTGATTCGCTGGAAATACTCAATTTGCTGTTGAGATATTTCACCTTTTGCTCCTGTGATAGAACTTGAAGCCACCATATAAATGAAACTTTTTGTATACCCATCGATTTTATGAATACGTTCTTTGTTAGTTTGTGGAGTAATTAAAAACACATTATTAATTCCGTATCTATCAAACAAAGCTTTATAATGATTTTCATATTCAACCATCGGCAAATCAGGTAAAATCAATGTATCAATTCCACATTCGATAACTTTTTTACAGAATTTATCTTCTCCATATTTCAGTAGCTGATTTAAATATCCCATTAAGACTAAAGGTGTTTTATTAGTTTCTTTAATGGTCATTAATTGATTAAAAACAATATCTAAATTGATTCCGTTTGCCAAAGCTTTCTGACTACTTTCTTGTATCGTTGGTCCATCTGCTAAAGGATCGGAATATGGCAATCCAACTTCTATAAAATTGACTCCTGCAGAACTTAAACCTTCTATTACTTTCGAAGTATCATCCAACTTTGGAAAACCGCAGGTAAAATAAATTGATAAAAGGTTTTGATCTTTTGTTTGAAATATGTTGTTGATTGAATTCATACTTTAGTCTTCTAAATGTTTGATAAATATTTCCAAATCTTTATCTCCTCTACCCGACAAATTAACCACCACAACCTGATCTTTTTTCAAATCAAGTTTTGCTAA
>TARA_R110001632_G_scaffold125798_1_pt1 | contig 14037 bp, 5 predicted proteins | sample TARA_R110001632 | Tara Oceans TARA_R110001632 (sample SAMEA4398266) | marine metagenome | biome: Polar Biome; feature: [SRF] surface water layer (ENVO:00010504); material: water (ENVO:00002006), including particulate matter (ENVO:01000060) such as... | depth 5 m
CAAGTCAACTACCTTTACGGTATTCCACCAGCCCACAAAATCTGTTAAACCAAACGATGAACTTTTATCCAAAAATTGACCGCGAGTATTTATGAATATTTTTGGAGCCATCCATTCACCAACAATTATCAAATCTGGCCAACCATCCTTATTTATATCCATCCATTCTGCGTCCGTAACCATTCCTATTTTATTAAGCTCAGCTCCTATGTCATCCGTAACATCTTTAAATAGTACTACTCCATTCTTACTGTCATTTCTGAGCAAATAACTATTTACGGGCATTGGATATTTTCCGGGAATTTGTCTTCCTCCAATAAATAGATCCAAATCACCATCTTTATCAAAATCTATTGTTTTAACCGCTGAGCTACTGGTATATATTTTTGGTAAAGCTTCCTTATCCCTTTTAAATTTACCGCAGCCATCGTTAATATACAGTCGGTCCAAATATACCGCATCACCATCTGGGCTTTCGTTGCCACCACTTGCTACATATAGATCTTTATAACCATCGCCATTTACATCTAAGAAAGTTGCTGAAACATCTTCAAAAGCTGCATCTGATTTCCAAACCTCTTCAGATTGCGAATTAAAGCTGCCCTGTTCACTTTGTATATAGAGTATAGCCGTCTCGTTCTTGGCAGCGCCAATAAAAAAATCTTCCAATCCATCGCCATTTACATCAGCTACGGCTAGCGCAGGACCTTGTTGGGACATTTTATGTGGTAAAAGAACTTCTCTTTTAAAATCATCGAAGCCATTTTCCTTATGGGTATAATTTGGTACTAGTTTTGGCGTAAGGCCGGCAAAAAGGAGATCGGCTTTTTCAGCCTTTTTACTTATAGGCAGTATGCTAATTTCCTGTTGAATTTCCAGTAATTCATTTACATCGACATCATATAAGGTTTGAAGACCTCCTTTAGGCCAAAATACCTGTATAGAATCAATTTTTTGAATGTTTCCGAGCCCAAAATGTGCTATAGGTTCTACAGAAGATTCATATCCCCGCGTAGTTTGAAGTTCTATCAATTGCTTTTGCTCACCGGTATATATCCAGACTTTGGAGCCAATTCCATACTTATTATCTTCTGAACCTTTTAGTTTTAATCTCAAGTAGTTGGACCCTGTTTTATTGATGATCCTATTTTCAAATACTTGTGATTTCATATCCAAATGATTAACGACCAAATCCAAATCCCCGTCCAAATCCAAATCTGCATAGGCGGCCCCGTTCGAAAAACCTTCTATGCCCAAGCCGTAATCTGCTGTCTTCTTCTCAAATGTGAGATCTCCATTATTGGAAAAGGCAAAATTTGCTACTGGGCTAGAGGGCATTTTTTTTACCCATTGCAAATATTGTTCAGGCTTTACTTGGCCATATGCCTTTTGGATACGGAACAATGCGTTAAAGTCATTATTGTTAACATTACGCCGCATACCATTGGTTATAAACAAATCCTTATAACCGTTGTTTTGCATATCAAATAGTAATGGGCACCAACTCCAATCCGTATAGGCAATCCCTGACATCTCACCAATTTCCATAAAGCTATCTACCCCAGTGTTTAATTGTAGCGTGTTTTTCATATACTGGTGGTGCAGCCCCCTATTTACAAGATCATAAAACAAGGCTGAGTTCATAGCACTCATATTGGATTTTTGTTGTTCATTGGTGCTACCCATCATATCTAACTGAACAAGATCTATTAGGCCATCATTGTTTAAATCGGAGGCATCCGTCCCCATTCCAAAGTTGGAAGTATGCATTGTATACTTCTTAAGCTCATTCAAAAATGTTCCGTTTCCTTGGTTGATATAAAGGAAGTCACTTGAATTAAAATCATTGGAAACATATATGTCCATATTTCCATCATTATTAAAATCGGAAAAACTTATACCTAGGGTAAGTCCATAATTTAGAATTCCCGAAGTCAAGGTAACATCCGTAAATTTTCCATGATCATTAAGGTATAGCCTATCGGATTCCTCCAGGTTTGGTTGTTTCATCCGCTTTTCAAAAAACTCATTATTTTGGTTGAAACCAGATCGAGGGTAGTTGCCCACATATAAATCCAAATCCCCATCATTGTCAAAATCAAAAAATGCAGATTGAATGGTATGCCCTGGATCAGCTATGCCATACAGTTCGGCCTCTTCGGTAAAGGTATTGTTCCTATTATTGATATATAACAGATTTTTCCTTGTGTTTCCTGGTCCTGCTACACTTACGTAGATATCAAGAAAACCATCATTGTTAACATCGGCCATGGTACTTCCTGTGGTCCAGTGATTGTACACGCCTTCTACTCCGGCAGCCTCGGTAATGTCTTTAAAAGACATTCCACCTTCATTTAAATAAAGAGAATTTTTTCCCATTTGACCTGTAAAGTATATATCAGGTAGGTCGTCGTTATTAATATCGCCGATTGAAACCCCTCCTCCAAAGTATATAAATGGATAAGTTAGGTAATTGAAATTTTCCGATTCTTGAACTCTATTCAAAAAATGAATATTTGATCTATCTGCTGAAACCGCTTTAAAAGATTGTATTACTTGCTCTGGCACCATTTCATCGGCAAGTATTTTCTTATTATCCTTGCACGAGAGGACAAGGAAGAAAACACTCCAACCAAACAAATACTTCTTTACCATTAATATAATATTTTAAAGTACTTTTCTTTTTACCCCATTAAAATCATAAATGATCACTTCTTTCATTATTGGCAATAGCTTAATTTTTCTAGAAGATTGTGAGAGGTAGCTGTTACCATAATAAAATTCCAATTTTGTTTTTTCACCATTTTGAAATGTAATAAAGGCTCCGGCGTCCATTGACCCTAAAGGAATAACCTTGTTGGATTCCTTATTTTGGGCATTATTGCCATAAGCCTTAATAGTTCCTAGATTTGCTCCAGCAAGTAGAACCTGCTGATTACCCACAAAAAGATTCACCAAGCTTTTTTGATCACCATTCAAGTAAAGTCCCGAATCCATGGTAGAAACCGGTTCCAACTTTCCCTTGCCGTTCCCTCTTAATAAAATGCCATTGGACGCATCGTAGTTTCCGAAAAGGGGATCAGCAGAATTTTGGTTACCGCTGAGTAACGCATCTAGATTGCCATCACCATCGAAATCTTTAACCAACACTCCATAAACAGGGGATATCTGGCACGCAATAGGTAACTGGCTTATCTTAAAACCTTCGCCCCCCCTATTTTCCAAATAGGTCGTTGTTAATATTTTGGCATCAAGAACAAAATCATTCTTACGGTCGTGCTTTTTAAGGATTTCATCAAAATCTGCTTCAGAGAAAGATTTGTAGTTCTTGAAACGTTTTTTATAAGCGACAATTTGAGAAATAAGTGCGTCCCGTGTATGTAAGGAATATTCCTTTAATGTGCCCTTATCATCCTTTTCATAATAGGAAATGATAGGGTCTATTTTACCGTTGGCATCAAAATCATCTGCATAAACGCGAATAGGATGGTCTTTATCCGCTTTTATATAACTGTTTAAACCAAAATTCCCCAATATGTAATCTATATCACCGTCATTGTCAAAATCACCCCCGGAAATACTATTCCACCATCCTGATGAATCTTCCAATGCATTATCCTTATATGGTTCTAATGTTCCTTCTTTATTGATGAAAATTTGAATCTTGGTCCATTCGCCAACAACGATTAAATCTACCCAACCATCATTATTGAAATCTGACCAGAGGGCGTCGTTCACCATTCCAATTTCTTTTAAAAATTGGGGCGTTTCCTCTTGTAAGCTGCCATTTTTATTTATTAACAGACTACTTATGGGCGATGTGGGATATTTTCCGGGGCTTATTTTACCGCCCACAAAAAGGTCAATGTCTCCGTCCCTATCAAAATCCGCTCCTTTAACAGGACCTCCACTTGCAGTGTTTAGGGAGGCTCCTTCTTGTTTTACGAATACACCATTTTCATTTTTATAAAATCTGTCTTGACAAGCATTTTGCTGCCCCGCAAATTCACTGCCGCCACTAACAACATAAAGATCATTATCACCATCATTATCCGCATCAAAGAGGAGCATTCCCATATCCTCATATTGTTTATCCTCCTCCAAAATGTTGCTTTTTTCAAAGATCCCTGAATTCTGTGTAAATAAAGTGATCGAATTTTCAGAAGAACCACCTAATAAAATATCGTCTAATCCATCATTATTTATATCGTTTATGGCGATACTTGGTCCTTCCCGGGAATACATTTTGTAAAAAAGTGGGTCGTTGTTAAAATCGATATAATTATTTTCCTTTTGAACATAATCCAATTGCAAAGAATCTGTGATGGATTCAAATAGCGTCTTAGGTCTGAATGTTGTTGATTTTTTTCTATTGGGCTTATAAATAATGTTTAGTGTAGTATCCGGAGTTATAGCTTCCACAGTTTGAAAAGTGCCATCAGGCCAATGAATGGACACACTATCAAGCCTACTTTCCGCGCCTAATCCAAGATGGATAACATCGCTCATACTTGATAAATATCCGCGTACATTTGAATGATAATAACTCTGTTTTAGGTTTCCTTCAGAAAACAGTTCCAGACGAGCGCCAAAAGCATTTTTATTTTTTCCGGGTCCCTGAAGTTTAACTTTGAGGAAAGAGCCCTGTTTTTTTTCATTTAACCTATTATTCTCAATAGTATTGTTCTTATAAAAGAAGGAAGAATGCCCAAGATTATTAACGATTAGCTCCAAATCGCCGTCGTTATCAAAATCTGCAAAAGCTGCACCATGTGAAAATGAAGGCTCATCCAAACCCCATTCTTTGGTAACGTTGACCAGGTCAAGATGCCCATTATTTTTATAGAGAAAATTTGATTTTTTGATAGGATTCAATTTGTCCAGTGTTTCTTTCTGGTAGGCAATACTATGCTCATTGGACCCAAAACGTAATTTCTCTTTAAGACCAAGGGAGAAATCCATGTCGGTTAAATCCTTATAATAGCCATTGGAAATAAATAAATCCAAGGTCCCGCTATTATCAAAATCTGCCCATAATGGTGCCCAGCTCCAATCTGTGGAGTACATCCCTGCAAATGTTCCCAATTCGCTAAATTGGTAATTGCCTTCATTGTTAATACCTTGGTTAATCTGTAGTGTATTTTTAACATGTTGTTGGGCATAGCCTAGATCCGCTCTATAATTGAACAGGTCATAATTAACAGGCGCTTGCATTAGTTTTCTTCGCCTATTAGATTCTGGGAGCATGTCCATAACGGTAATATCCATGAATCCATCATTATTAACATCTGCGATATCAACCCCCATCCCGTTGTAACTGGTATGCCTGAGGTAATCAAGGGCTTTTTCATCAAAACCACCATTTTTATTATTAATGTATAATAGGTCATTTGTTATAAAGTCATTAGCTACGTAAATATCTGGCCAACCATCATTATTAATATCATTTATGGCCAATCCCAAAGAGAAGCCTTCGTTGGTAATACCGGATTCTTCAGAGACATCGGTAAAGGTATTGTCCCCATTATTTCTATAAAGTATATCAACTGTATATGAATTCTGACCAGTATTCCTTGGTTTGGTCAGATTACGATCGTTCATTAACTGGGAGTTCACAATAACGAAAAGATCAAGGTCATTATCCTGGTCATAATCAAAAAATGCAGCTTGTGTGCAAATTCTTTTATCGGCTAACCCATATTTGGAAGCCTCTTCTTTAAAAACGGGAATACCATTATCAGATACCCCTTGATTGATATACAGTAAATTTGGTTCGTCCTTTCCGACGGTGCAAACAAATAAATCTTGCCATCCATCCCCATTTACATCGGCATAGGTAGAGCCACTGTTCCAAAAATTATTATCTAAATTGGAGGAAAGGGTTACATCTTCAAATAAAAGTCCTCCCTTATTTAAAAATAGTCTGGAAGAGGTATGATTCCCAGTATAAAAAATATCCTGTAAACCATCATTATTAAAATCACTCACTGTGATTCCGGCGCCATTGTAGAAATAATAATTATTCGCCAAGCTAATAGAATCCGTCTCAAAAACTTGATTTATAAAGTCAAGATTAGTTTTGTCGACTTCCAATTTGGTGAAAACTTCATTTTTCCTGTAGGTGCATGAAATTATCATACCTATTAACAAAATGAAAGTTATTATTTTTTTTACCTCTAACATTTTTTAATGATTAAAAGGAAAAAAGGCAGTTTGGTATAAATAACCAAACCACCTTTTAAAATTAAATATGATAACTAGTTTTGTGGCCAACCAGTCTGGGTAATTTCACTTGGTGGTATTGGAAATATCTCATCACCTGGTTGATATCCTCTTGTTCCAAGGAATTCCGTCCCTCTGCCACGATAAACTACATCATAAAAGCGTAGTCCTTCCATAGCGAATTCACTTCTTCTTTCTCCTAAAATAATATCCCGTAGTCCAGCCTGAGTAAGTCCTGGGTTATTCGTTTCGTTAACGGGCAATAACCCGGCACGTGTTCTAATACGATTCAGTGGCGTCAGAGCATTTTCCGAAACTCCATTCAACTCGTTTTCTGCCTCTGCTTTCAACAATAAAATATCTGCAAAGCGAATAATTTTATAATTGTAATCAAATCCATTCCCTGCAGTATTTGCAAAATCAAGACCGGTCAATTTTTTATGACCATAAAGACCTGCATTTTCAAAATGTGAACCGTCATTGGGGTCAAATACACCGTCGCCATATGGGTCACCCGGACGATATACAGTTTCCGTTAAACGGATATCACCAGCTTCAAAGTCATCTACCAACTCTTGTGTTGGGGACATCGTGGCCCAGCCTGCGTTCCCTACCTGTGGTGCAGAGTATTTAGCTATAAAATTAGAGTTCCAATCTCCGGCCGAACTCCATATATCCAGAGAAGTGTTTGATAGGGTATATTGAATCTCAAAAATAGACTCCACATTATTATTACCCCTTTCGTCAAAATTTTCGGCGAAGGTTGGGGCTAAATCATATCCTGCCTGGCTGTTAATAACCAAGTCAGCATAGGTGTTAACTTGTCCCCATTCTCCTCTTAATGAATATATACGAGCTAACATGGCATTTGCTGCACCTTTGGTGGCTCTACCCATGTTTGCGGCGTCATAAGAATCCGGAAGCATACTTGCTGCATTGTTAAAATCTTCAATTATGAAAGTCCAACAATCTTCGGCTGTTGCTCGTGGTAGCACTTCTGCATCAATAGTTGGTACGGAAGTATAAATGGGCATACCTCCAAAACCTAGTACTAAATTTGTATAGTGTAGTGCTCTTAAAAATGTTGCTTCACCTAAAAGCCTTGTTTTAAGGGCTTCGGTAAAATCCCCATCAACTTCCATTAGTGATACATTGTCCAAAACTTGATTTGCACGGTTAACACCACCCCATGCCATAGCATAGAATTCACCGATTCTGAGATTATTATCAGTTATATTAAATGTTTCGAATTCTAGATAAGCCGGACGGTCACCTGCTCCAAAACCACCTTTTACGGCGTCTCCCCCTGCAATATTTAAGATATCAGGATAATTAAAGCCATAATAATTTAAATGCTGAAAGCCATCATAAGCTGCGTTCGTGGCAGAAATTGCATCAGAGGCAGTTTTATAGAATGCAGTAGTGGTCAACTGATCCTGTGGTTCTAGATCAATGAAATCTTCGCAGCCGAGTAGTATAACTACCGCAAAGAGACTAAGAAAAATATACTTTTTCATTTTATTATTTTTTTATTATTTTTTTTTAAAATCCGATATTAACACCAATTGAAATGGTTCTTGGAATAGGATAACGACCACGATCTACACCGTTCTCTAGAGCGTTTCCAGAATTTGCGCCAACTTCAGGGTCAAGACCATATTCATAATTGTCAAACGTCAATAGGTTCTGACCACCAACGTAAATTCTTAGGTTACTAAGTTTCATTGTTTCCAAAAGATTGTTAGGTATTGAATATCCTATTTGTAAGGAACGTAATCTCAAGAAAGAACCATCTTGTATATAGTAATCTGAATTTCTATAATTACCGTTACCACTTCCTATGGCAGGAACCGTATTACTAGTTCCTTCTCCTCGCCAAGCATTTTCGTATAGTGTGGTGAATTTATTATCTGGTTTTGTAAAATCACCCGCTTGTTGTAGGATATTAGCAAAAATCTCATTGCCCTGTACTCCCTGCCAAGACATAGAAAAATCAAAATCTTTATAGTTAATGTTCGCTGTTAAACCATACGTAAAATCCGGTACTCCACTGCCTAATGCTGTCTGATCTTCAGAATTAACAATACCGTCACCATTTAAATCCTTAAACCTGAAATCTCCTGGACTCGTATTGGATGCTTGGTAATAAACTCCGTTTACAGCATCGGGGTTAAGGGCATTTATTTCTGCTTGGGTCTGAAAAACCCCATCTACTTTATACCCATAGAAGACCCCTATAGGCAATCCTTCTTGAAAACGGACAGATAAAGATTCTCCATCGCTAATAATAGGGCTACCATTGTCACTTTCAACATTGTTGTTCAAAGTAGCAAGATTGGCGTTCACCGACCAACTAAAATCATCTTTGAAGCCTTTAATTCCTAGGTCAAATTCAAGCCCTTTGTTTCTAACTATACCTGCGTTAACTGTTGGAAATTGTGGTACTCCATTTACAATAAATCCATAAGCAAAGGGTAAAGTTCCAGGTAATAGGATATCAATTTGTTGTTTGTTAAAATAATCTACACTTAAGGTCACTTTTTTATTTAACAGACTTAAATCGAAACCTATGTCAGTTTGTTCCGCAGTTTCCCAAGTTATATTTGTATTGGCTGGTTGAGCCGAAAAACTACCTGAACCCACATTACCACCAAAACCGTAACCTGCATTTGGAAAAAGAAGTGCTAAGTAATTAAAATTTCCAATTTCTTGGTTACCCAATTGGCCCCAACTAGCTCTTAATTTTAGTTCATCTATAAAGTCAACCTTAAAAAATTCCTCATCGGCTATCTGCCATCCTGCCGAAAATGCAGGGAAAACACCCCATTTATTACCTGGACCAAATTTTGAGGAACCATCACGTCTTACAGATGCGGATATAAAATATTTACTCATAAAATTATAGTTGACCCTACCTAGATAAGACATTAAAGACCAATCTACTAGATTTCCGGTTCCAATTCTTTCCGCCGCAGTACCTACAGCAATCAAATCATTTGAGGCGAAGTTTGTTGCAGAGGTGCTTTGTGATGAAAAACTTGATTTTTGTTGCGTAAAACCTACAAGAACATCAAGATTGTGGTTATCGTTAAATGATTTGTTGTAGTTTAAGGTATGTTCTGCCAACCAAATCCATTCCTTGCTGTCATAGCGTTGACCTGTAGACAGAATATCAGGGCTTCCACTACCTTTAAAGGATGGAGAAAATAGATTAGAGCCACTTGATAAATAATCACCTCCTAAATTTAATCTATAAGTAAGGTCTTCGAAAATATCATATTCAGCAAAAACATTACCTAGGAAACGGAATTGTTCAGCTTCGTAGAAACGTTCATCTGTTACGTACAGCGGTCCACCAGATCTAATGAAACTAGTACCAACATCTCCCGGCTGGCCAATACTTCCATCTTCATTTCTTGCGGGTATCACTGGAGGTTGTATTACGGCCCTACCAATTGCGGCATTAAATACACTGTTTTCCTGTGTCTGATTGTTGATAGATCTTGAAACCGAAAAATTATTTCCGATTCTAAAACGCTTGCTTACGTCATGAGATGTATTGACACGTAAAGAGAGTCTCTCAAATGCAGAACCTCTAATAATACCCCCTTGGTCCAAATATCCTAATGATAGCGAGTATTTAGATACTTCATTTCCACCATTTACATTTAAGTTCATGTTTTGAATAGTGGCTGACTGAAATATTTCATCTATATAATTTGTATTTGCAGGATTAGTAAAATTAGGAGCTGCCCCTGAAAATTCAGTAATATACTGTTGGTAAGTTGGCCCGTCCAAAATATCGAAATTCTTCTCTTTACTCTGCATCCCAATGGAATAATCCAAATTCAATTTTGGTACACCTGCCTTCCCCTTCTTGGTAGTGATAATAACTACCCCGTTTGCAGCTCTAGAACCATAGATGGCACCTGAGGCCGCATCCTTTAGAATTTCTATGGACTCAATATCATTGGGGTTAAGCGTATTAAGCGGACTTGGAGGGGTACCACCACCGCCACCGGAATTACTATTAAATACAGGTATTCCGTCAATTACATATAATGGCTCACTGTTTCCTGGGGTTCCAATACCCCTTACCCTAATAGAAGTTGATCCCCCTGGCGCACCAGAATTCTGGGAAACTTGAACACCAGCAACCCTACCCGCCATCGCCTGATCAAAACCAGTAATGGTCTGTTGGGTGATAGCATCTGAGGAGATAGAACTAATAGCTCCTGTTACCTCTCTTTTCCTTTGAGTACCATACCCTACAACGACAACTTCTTCCAATCCAGCTGCACTTTCTTCTAAAATAATAGTAAGGTCGGACTGCCCGTCTACCGAAATTTCCTTTGTGGAATAGCCTATATAGGAAATCTCAAGAACGGCATTTTTTTCGATTAATTCCAGGGAGAAATTACCATCAAAATCTGCTGTTACACCGTTGGTTGTCCCTTTTTCAACAACGTTGGCACCTGGCAACGGTATTCCGTTGACATCTTTAACACTCCCATTGATAGTTGTCTGCTGCTTGAGCACCCCAAAAGGGATACTCTTCATATGTTTAATGTTGTTCTGAAGTTGCTGGGTAAGTACAATTTGTCTATTGTCCAACACCTCATACTTCACAGTTGTTTCCTTAAAAAGCTGATTTAGAATATCATAAATATTTTCTTTGGTGACATGAATAGAAACTTTCCTATTAATATCCACTTCTTTGTTTTTGTACAAAAACCTAAATTCACTTTTACCTTCTATTTCCTTAAATACATCTCCTATACTTATCTGATCGTGATTAAGAGTGATCTTGGTATTTTGAGAGTAAGAATTAGCTTGAATCTTAAAAAGTGAAACTATAAGCAATATGGTAGTCAGTTTCATTTTGAGGGACATTTTGAAAGGAAGAGGACTAGGCCACCCCCTAAAACGGATATTTTTCATATTTTTGTTTGGTTAATCGGTTTAACAATAGTCTACGTTAAATCACATTATCTCAATTCGGGGGATGGTCGGACATTCCCCGTTTTATGTGATATAACAATATTTAAATTAGAATTGTCGTCTAATTCATAGGCAGTCGTTTTTAGTTTATAGTGATAACTCTGTTTTCGCTCATGGTATAGCTGTAAGGAGTGTTTTTGGAAATATAGCTCATTATTTTTTCTATGTTTTCAATTTCAACATTAAAAGTGGCCGTAAAAATTTCATTATTGAGCATTGGATTCTTATTAAGAATAGTGCAGTTGTAACTCCTCTCCAACCTTTTAATAATGTCTTTAAAAGCTACTTCCCTAAATATCAACTGGCCGTTCATCCAAGCAATGGCTGATGTGATGTCTGCTTTTTCAACTACCATGTTTTTTTCAGCCTTATCCCAAATGGCTTCTTGTTCTGGCTGTAGAAAAACTTCTGTATTATGTTCTGGATTATTACCTAGAAGTTGAACTGACCCCTCCACCAAAACAGTGCGCATTGCCTCGTCCTCTTTATAAGCCGAAACATTAAACTGGGTTCCCAATACTTTCACATCAATATTCTCGGCTTTCACAATAAATGGGTCATTATTCTTTTTAACATCAAAATAAGCCTCTCCAGAAAGAAAAACAGTCCGATCGGTACCTGAAATAAATTTAACCGGGAATTTCATACTAGAACCAGAATTCAAAAACACCTTGGTACCGTCAGATAGAGTTACTTGAAACTTTTTTCCGTAGGGTATCTTGAGGGTATTGTATACTAATTCGGAAAGCTCGGTATCCTCATATTGAATTCCCTGCTTACTTTGTTTCCCTATAACTTGCCCATTATCCGAAACTATATCTTGTGTAGCTTCTTCCTTCAAAATAACAGATCGCCCATTATCCAGTTCCAAAGTTATGGTTTGATCATCCGTGGAAGGCAATGCTGTTACGGAGTCTGATCTTTCTTTTTGAAATATAAATATTGCCCCTACTGCCAGAACCAATATGGCAGCATACTTAGCAATCCCAAAAGCACGTTTTCTCTTATTCCTCCTTTTATCTTTTTGGATTTTATTTAGTAAAATATTTTTTACTTCTTCCGTATTATATGTGTTCAATTTGTAATCTATTGAATAATTAATTTTAGCGTACTCCTTAAAAACATCACTATTACCTGGCTGTTCCAACCAAGAAATCAACTCATCCAATTCATTATTATTGATTGAATGGTTAAGATATTTCACTATTAAACTATCAGCACGATTGGACTTCATATCATGTTAAATCTATAATTAATACGGAGCCATTTTATCATTCCCCTATTTTTTATCAAAAAAAATTCACATATTTGAATAAATCTTTATTTAATAGCGAGAATGGATGTTGGATTTTAGTGTTAATTCGATTTTGATGGGTCAATTGGAGAAAGGCAATGAAAAGGCTTTTTCCTTTTTAGTGGAAAACTATAACCAGAGATTATGTGTTTATGCCAACAGTTTGGTGAATGACCCCGTAAAGGCACAAGATATAGTTCAGAATGTTTTTATAAAAACATGGGAAAAACGAGAGACCCTAAGGCATAATCTTTCTATAAAGGGGTTTCTATACCGAGCTGTCCACAATGAGTTCATTGACCAATACAGAAGTGCCAAATCCTTAATGGCATTGGAGAAATTATATATGGATACCCTAGTGAAATTTGAGATGGAACCGGAGCAACAAGGAACCGAAGAAATAATGGAAAGGGTAATGTTTGCCATAAATGACCTTCCTCCCAAATGCCAACAAATATTTCTTATGAGCAAAAAAGAAGGATTGGACAATATTGAAATAGCAGAATATTTGGAAATATCACGTAAAACTGTGGAAAACCAAATAACCAAGGCTTTTACCATTCTTAGGGAAAAACTTGGAAAAAAGTACAAGACCGTTTTGATGGTTATATTTGGTGTTAATACCAATAAGGTTCTCTAAGATATAATTCCAAATATATTCTTATAACCCACGGCTACCTAGTGGAAATAAATTGGCCGTTATTTTATACTTCCTATAAACCCAAACAATTTTACTAACCCAATCTTCAATTTGACAGTAAACCCTGGAGGTTTAACTCTGTCCATATAATTTTGTCCCGTCAGCCCTGAACGATATCCAATTTAAGTTGTTATTGGCTCAAAAATCACTAAAAAATGAGCCGATTAATTATTTTAATCGGCTCAAATCATAATAATGTGTAGAATTCAAAAGAAAAAGAAAACTTATGCGTTGTCAGGGAAATTAATAGACCGGTCTAAGAACATTCAAATACAATTCTGAATTTTTGACCCAATGCTAATTTCCGTGTACTTTCCGCGACTTTTGGTACCTCATTTTACACTTTACCCAATAAATACGGGGTTTTAATATTTCTGTATCGAAAAGTAAAACAAAAAAGGAACTACAGCTTCCCAAAGTTCTTTTTATTAACCCTCATTTTAGGTTTGAACGATCGTTTATTTGCATTAATTTATAAATCTAAGCACCATTCCATGTTGATAATGTTATTAACATATATAATACTCTTTTTTATATAAAAGAGTATATTCTCTTCAAATTTGAATGAATTATTACACTTTACCATTCACATTGCTATGAATGATATTTTTTAAAAAAAGAAAAAGAGGACTGAGTTTGTACCCTTATTCAAGTGGAATTCTTTTTCTGTTGCACCGAAAATCAATTTCACTGTATTTTCCTCTTGTGAACGTATAGTTAGATTTATCGGTCGGTTATTCGCCCATTCCATATCGATTTCATAGCCACCCCTTGCGCGAATGCCCTTCACTGTGCCGTGGTCCCATTCATCTGGTAATGC
>TARA_R110001632_G_scaffold65776_1_pt1 | contig 14036 bp, 14 predicted proteins | sample TARA_R110001632 | Tara Oceans TARA_R110001632 (sample SAMEA4398266) | marine metagenome | biome: Polar Biome; feature: [SRF] surface water layer (ENVO:00010504); material: water (ENVO:00002006), including particulate matter (ENVO:01000060) such as... | depth 5 m
TATCTGTGGCTTTAGAACCCGAACCCGAATCGGTTTGAATAGTCACGCCGGTAATGTCTCCCGAACCACCGGCAGTAATTGTACCCCACTCTAAACCATTTGCGCCACTGTTGACTTTGATTACCTGTCCTGCTGTTCCAATTGTAGTAAGAGAAGTACCGCCGTGACTTGGACCCAAGACATCACCAAATTTAGAGTGATAGATACCATCAGCAACAGGCATAAAACCCCATGTGCCTTTGATTGTGGGCCTGTTAATGAGGTGTATGGCACATGGAACAGTAGCAGTAATACTTGCTCCATTTTCGATGGTTAAATCGGTAAGAAAAAGACGAGAATTAGGGGACATCAATACTTTTGCACCAACTCCTCCTACTGATGCAGAAATAATCATTTTGTCAAATTTAATAGTAGCCAAGTTGTATTGTGTTACTAAAGAAGTAGGCATTATAAAACCAGTATTCGGGACTCCTTGGAAGGACCAAGTAGCATAACCACCATCAAAGGAAGCACTACTTGTAACAAATTGCGCTTGTACGGCATTATCAGAAATCCATCTTTTTGCTTTATCGTTAGGAGTAGGGACGGCAGTAGCGGGAGCCATTAGACCAGCACTTGAAGAAGTAACAGATAAGAAGTTTATATCTGTGGTATCTGCAACAGAGGGGTCAATATATTCTGGTGTGTGATTTCCACTAACAAATTTAATATGAGGATAAATACCAGTATCGTAATACACTCTTGCGCTTACTCCGTCAAATGTGTAAAAGCAATGAGAACGAGAAGTTGCGCTGTCAAAAGGAGACTCAGTAATAAAATTGCGAATATATACTTTTCCAGAAGTGTATTTAGCAGTACCATTAAAAATAAATTGTCTTAGTGCGCCAAGTTGGATTTTTCCCGCTTCTCTGATAGTTATACCTTGTAAAGTAATATTATTCGCAATAACAATTAGATGCTGACACCCTGCTGTTATTTCTATTTCGGCAACTGCGGCAACATTAAATGTACAGGTAGAATTGACTTCTGTTCCAAATACTGCTTTATCGCCAGCCCCAGGAACTCCGTTTGGAGACCAATTGCCTGCAACACTTGCATTTCCTGCACTACTTGCAGACCATGTATAGTCAGCCATCTAATCACACCGTCTCTGTTCTTGTCTTAGTATTAGACACAACAAAGGCGGAGCCACCTACTTCTGCAATAGCGGCGAGCATTTCATCTGCTCTTTTTTCAAAGTTTGTCAGTTGCGCCCGTATTCTAATGTCTGTTCTACGCTGTTCGGGTTCTGGAACATAGGAGGGGATAGTATCAAGCATTATTCGCAAGCAATCGCAAGCAACTAACAATTTAATAGCAGATTCTTTTGAAACATCATCAGTACCGACACTGTCACCAAGACCATACAAGGTATTGGAGCGAGCCTTTTTATTGACTTCTGCTGTGCGAATAGTAAGATACTCGGTAATGGTTCCTTCGTTTAAACCACGAGGACGATTAAGCAAATCACGAATTTGCGCTGTTGTCACCGTCATTCTTACTCACCTTTTTCTTTGAACTACTTTTCTTTTTAGGTGCAACCTTTGCTTTTGCTTTAGGTTTTTCTGCTACTGGTTCAGAATAAGTTTCTGATTTAGGAACATCAATAAGTATGTGTAGGTCTTTGTTGTAATGAGAACGACCAAGAGGGAACATAACTCCCTTTTTCATAAGAATGCGACCAAAAGCACTTGCTGGAACAAACACTACTGCTCCCATAGGGATTTCAGCAGGTAATTGTTGTCTTGCGAAATTACGAGTTTTAATTCTGCGAAAAAGAAATCCAAGACTTGCTTCCCAAGTATTGAGACGGTGCATCATTGCATCGTAAGTATCTTCTTCTGGAAGAGGAATTCCTTTGTCCTTGAGTGCTTTTGCTACTCCGGCCTTAGTCTTCACTCTTCTTCACCTCTTTTGGTTTAGGCTTTGCTACTGGTTTTGCTTTAGGTTTAGCCTTTGCAAAAGATTCTGCAAGAGCATAAGCCTCACTACGAAGGTTTAGACCTTCAAACCGAGTCTTTTCAGACTCAGTGAGCGACCTCTTTAACCTTCTCTCAGCGAGGAAGATTAGGTGGAGGGTTCGTTCAGTAATCAACTAAAACACCTCGCATCAAGCGGAGATGTTCGTAATCTTAGCGATACGGTTTGACTTACCAGAAGCGGCTCCGTCTTGATGTTGATGCACGATGCAACCCATGTAGCCTGTGAGCATCCAATCAAATCCGACTCCTGGGATTCGGGTCAATTCAGTTTCTTGGAAACCGTCTCCGTTGTATTGGAAGAATTCTGCGGTTTCTGAACCTGGGACCAAAAGCAATGCAGTATCACCGAGTTCTGCTTGGCGAGTGTAGTAGATGGTCAAGTTAGCCATTCGAGCAAGGTGGTCTTGAAGAGACTCAACGACATTGCCGTAGAGAGTAGTGTTCAAGAGAACATTGCGGTGCTTTGCAGGAACAATGAGGGCAAGTGGTTCGTTTCCAGAAACACGACCGTTCTCAAAGATTTTATCCATAGCAGTTAGAATGTTTGCTTCTGCGTCTGCGCTCGTGGTGTCCCATTCTGAGCCGCTTGCAACAGCAACACTTTGTCCTGCACCGGCAAGAAGAGTGTCGATAATTAGGTCATCAATAACTTCTGCCATGTTTCGGACAATAGCGAGTTGCTGACGGTCGAGGTTCTCGAAAGATTCGCCACGAAGGAGAGTGGAGTCGAGGAAAACACATCGACCTTGTCCCTTCTTCAAGTGAACTGAGTAGTTAGCCGTCCCAATCTTGGTAGGGTCGGTAACTGCGTTATCAGCGAGAGGGAAAGAGAAAGTACCCTCTGCACCAGTGTAGAAAGTGTATTCGAGCCATCCGACACGACGAACACCGACGACTTGTGTTCCGACTGCAATTGTGGTGGATTGTAGTTGGATAAAGTCACGGAGGGTTTGTTCAAGGACTGCATCGGATTGTCCGAATGGTCCAGCGGCGGCTTCAACAGTTAGAATTTGTTCCAAAGATTTGTTCATATTTTTCAACTCCATTATTTAGGTAATCAGTTAGCACTTCCGACAGAAGTCATAACTGGAATAAGTTCACCAACAGCGGCTGATGTGACGACACCTGCGCCAATGTAAAGACCGATGATTTTACCAGCAGTTGAACCGCCGGAGTCGTCACCGTCTGCAACAAGTCCACTGTTGTCTGCGTAGACAGGTAGTCCTGTGGTGTAGGTTTGAGAAGCCTTGGAAGCGACCATGATAACTCCGCCAAGAGGACGGAATCCGACAGTTGCTCCTGCGGCGGTCACGAGACCACTTGAGTCTCGCTCTGATTCGTCAGCGGAGATACCGAGAACGGTTTCTCCCCATGTGACGAGGTCAAGGGTGTTCGATGTTCCGTCCATAGTCAATAGATAACCTGGGCCAGTGACAGTGGTTCCTGTCTTCAAGATTGCGCTTCGTACTTCTGCTTTATTGCTCATATAAAATCATCCTCAAATTAAGTTTTGCTCCTTTGCCTCTGCGTACAGAGGGGAGCGAATGCTTTTGTCTGAAACCGTCTGGTTCCAAGCGTTAGCCCAGACATTGAAACCTTTTTCGTAGATTTCTTCTGGGGTTTGTAGTTTGCGGCCATTTAGATAATTTGCCACAGTTGATTCGGAAGCCTTTACTGGACTTTCGATGGATTCAGATGCCACGATTGGCTTCATGTCAACTTCTTCGGACACAACAGTCTTTGCTTCAAAGGAAGCCATGATTGTTTCAATGGTTTCGGAAGGTAGTTCGCTAACTCCTGCAATCCCCATCTCTGTTGCTTTTTCAACAAGAGAGACTCGGTGAGATTCAGCCTTTGCATCTTCTGCGGCTTTGATTGCGTTTAGTTGAGCGTCCTTCTCAGCGAGGGATGCTTTGAGTGCTTCGAGTTCAGCCGAAAGGTCGGGAGTCTCAACGACTGCCTCTTCGGTTGCTACAATAATTTCTTCTTCGGTCATTGAGTTCACCTTGTTGTAATTTACTCCATGTTCCTTGTGACTATTAAAGACTTCTGCATTTGCCATACTAACTGTTGCTCTTTCTACTGTATCAATAGAAGCCCTGTCGTAAGCAGGCTTATGGACGATAGCGAGGTGGTCGAACTGAAAATCGGTCTCGAATTTCATAATTGTTCGACCATCTTCTGCTTCTATCATCTCGTCTGGAATACCAGAGCCGCCGATTGAAACACCGTAGCCTTTTCTTAGCCATAGTCCAGTTTCAAGTGCCTCAAACAATTCAGTTCGGTAGACATCTGCCTTGAACTTAACTTCCCAATTAGCATTCATTTGGTCAACGATAGATGCTTGAGTGACAATACCAACAACAGCATCTTCAACTCCTCCATCCATATTTCTTTTAAATCGACCAGATTCGGAAGGAGGATGATTAAGTGTTAAATCAGCACCTACCATTTGCGAGACTGCAAGGTTAGCACCTGCACGAGTAATTTGCCAACCATTTTTGTTTATGCCTTCGTGGAATGCAATTCCAGAGATACGAACAATTTGACGACCAGTAGATGCTTCAAGTATTGTTTCATCTACTGAAAAATCAATATCAATAGTCACGGCTACCTTTTGGCATTTTCCACCAACCATTTCTTCGCCCATTCCGCAAGAATGATATGAAGCATCATGCGAATCATTCTTGTCAAACCACTGTTGGAAAGTTGCTTCGTCTTTTCCTGGGAAGTAAAGTTTAGTTCCATCAGCGGTTGTATCTGTGTGGAATGTGTCGCCAAGACCGATTTCTTGCGATTTCTTTCTTGCACCTTCTTCGTCTGAAAAAATGTAGTCTTCCATGCCCGCTGATAGAAATTCTTCATAAGAATCTTCTTCGGATTGGAAAGTATGTCCTTCGTGTGCTTCCATGCACTCTGCTTGCGAATAACCCATTTCTGTGCAACGAGACATATATTCATCATGACTTTCGTTATTATTTGGTTTAGGTTCTGCGGCTTCTACGCTACCGCACCCACCACATCCACAATCAGACATATTGGATGTTAAGGCTTCATCTGTCTTATTAAAGTCACTACTGGTGTAATCTTTAACAGACTTTCCTCTTTCCCACATTTTACAAGACCAATAATTTGCTTTCCACTTAGGTCCAACCCTTGCAGTATCGCAACCCATACGACTTCGATAGTTCTTTCGTGCTTTATCATCATCACGGCGTATTTCCATATTAGGGTCGCCAAATCTTACAATAACAACATTTCCTTTGTCGTTCTTGGTATAGACACCGAACTTCTTGGAATTGCCTTTAGGCATACGGAATGGTTTGTTAAGATTAACCTTACGACCTTGATATTCAGCCGCTTCAAAAATTTCTCCGGTCCAGTCTTCGTAGTCTTCGTCAACGGTTGCTCTTGGGTGTGATTTAGGCAATAAGTCGTTGTCTTGCTTGTAATTTGGATTGGATGGCCGTCCATTTCGCAAGAGATATAAGAAGGCTTTGACTCGTGCAACTCCCCATCCAGAACGGGACATATTTGGTGCATGGGTACGGCTAAAAGCACCAGCCCCACGACGGAAGACAGACTTAAGCCGACCCATAGTAGCCTTGCTACCTTTTCCTTTTTTAGCAACTTTTGCATTATGTTCCACCATCAATTTGCGAATACGAGATTCGGTAGACTTGCTCATCTGGATGCTGTTGTTAGGTTTAGAAGCAGAGTCTTTTTTATTCTTCTTTGAACCTTTACGACGCTCACTTGGTTTAGCAGGAGTCTTTCTTGGGTCGTTCTTCTTTGGCTTACCGTACTGCAAAGATTGAACTAATTGTTCGTCCATGAAAACACTACTCGTCCTTTGGTATCTCTTCAGCCATCTTATGAATAGGAGTTAATTTGACAATTGTTTCTCTGTGCTTCTCAACAATGTGTTCGTGTTCTTGAGATGAAGTTAGTAGACTTTGGCTGTGCTTTAGAGTCAATCGGTCCATTTCGATTTCATGTTGCTTACGCAGAGCATCTCGGTCACGCTGATGCTCCATTTCGACACCCATGTTGTCAATTTCAATTGCTTGTTCAGATTCCCACATACGGAGAACAGTCATAAGAGCAGGAACAGCAACACCGCTAATAATTGCCAGAAGTGCAATGAAACCATCAAGGTTCATTAGAACAACATCGGGTTTCCAGATACCCATAGCCACTACTGAACCTGCGGCAAGAAGCCATAAGTAAATTGTAGGGAGAACTGTTCTTTTGACCATTCGGTCGTTAAATGTGTCTTTATTATTCATTTTACATCACCTGTATTCCTGTATAAGCACTTACAAGAAAAACAACAATACCACCAACGACTTTCCATAGACGGCGCAAGTCCCTTTCAATATGAAATAGATGGTTTGTTTTGATTATTGAAATGTCCTCTGTAATGTCTGTGACTTTACCAACAAGCCAATTCAACTTGCCGTCAGAATCTCGACCAAGCACTTCATCTAATTCAGACATTTTCTTCTACCTCTTGTTCAGTGTCGGACTCCGGTCCTCCGGCTCCGTCTTGACCGTTTTCTCTTGGAAGACGACCCATTGGCGCAGTAGAGTCTCCGCCTTTTCGTATATCCCCTTCGAGTTCCTGTGGTTGACCTACAATCTCTAAAGATTGATTTAGAGTAAGAATACCTGCATTGTAGCCTATGTTTGCCCTCTGCATTTTGTTGAGTCTGGTTTCTTCGTCTATTGGCTCGAAGTTAAGGGAAGGTAAGTCAGCCATTGTGTGATTGATTTTTAGAAGTTCAAGATGTTTGCTAAACATTTTGCGAACACTCTGATTTAATACTGCTTGCATACGACGAATTGCTTGAGACGACCAAGTGCTTGCTGTGTAGGTTGCGGCAAAGGTTGAACCTCGCTCTTGACCTGCGGCTACTCTTGGGACTTGCAAAACAGCCGCTATGTCTGCATTTACATTGTCGAGGAAGGAAGTAGTATCTGGGATAGCAGTTCGTTGGTCAATATGCTGTATTTTTACATAGTCTGGGAAAATTGGTACTTGGTCTCCCCTTAGTGCCTCTAAAGTAGATACTACTTGAGACATAATGAATGAAAGTCTCTCTCTTTGTTCGTCTGGGTCTTGAATGTGGGCGATAGCGGATTTGTCAATGGTAATGTATTGTTTTGTCATTGCGTCTTCAATCGCAATTCTATTATTCATACTATTGTACTTTGCTCGGATTGCTTGCTTAAGAGAGGTAAAGCGAGAAGCACCCCAGATGCCGTATGTAGTCCTTGTTTCACTATCAATAAACCAGTGACTTCGATAGTCTGTGCGTGTGTGAAGGATTTCGTCTGCGTTAATTTCTTCTGCGGTCTGTTCTCCTTCTCGCAAAATATAACGCTCTGCGGCAATAATTGGGTTGACATCGTCAGCAGGCTCAGAAAGACCTCTTCCATCAATAATTGTAATTTGAGTCACAGGTAGAGACTGCATATCAGTAATACCCTCTCTGCTCGTACCTACATACTTATTGATGTCATTCCCATAGACCATCATGTTTCGCATAGCACTAATGAGGAAATCGTCAAAATCAAGCACTTCTTCTACCAAATTGCGAATTGCTTCACGAATTCGTGAGTTCCGAGCCGCTCGATAGTCCATAGTGTAATTGTTAGCCGTAAGGCTAACCGCACGAACTGCACCATTGAGTTCTGGGTCCAACTTTAGCATATCATCATACAACTCAAAGTCGTTATCGTAGTTATTATTGTCACGAAGTTGATTTGTTTCTTCAACTATGTCTTGCATACCTGCAATTAGAGAAAATGGTTGTCGGTGAGGGACTTTGTACGAAAAGTCTTCAAGCATTGCTTTCGCCGCAACTTCCGGCTTCTTGCTTGAGAACGGCCACACCATGATAGCCAGTAGGTGTTCTGTGACTTATGAATGTATGCCGTCGGTCCCACCAGTATAATGAGTTGTCTATTTATTGTTGTTAATTTCTTATCCGAGCCGTAATTTATTCTTTGAACACTCTAAACAGAATAAAAAAAGAATTAAACGCTGTACTGCGGCTAAGTTGATTAAATTCTGTATTCTTTCTTAAGAGTATGTACTTAAATCGCCCTACTTAATTTTAGTATATATTATTAAAAGATTATCAAGCCTTAAGAAAGAATACAGAATAAGTAAAAGTAGTTAGCAGTATGTCTTTTATTTTTTTATTTATTTTGTCACAAGACTTGAAATAAATAGTATTATAAGCAACAATAGGCATGGTCATACTATGGGCAAAGCAGAAGACGGCCACGAACTAATCGCCAAAGAAATCGACCACTACGAAGGCGTTAAAACTGAATACGCAAAGCATTTGCATAGTGTTGACCCTTCACGAACTATTGAGGCTTGGCGAGCATTGATTACTCGCACACAGAGGTCGAAACCAGATTTGTTTGCTTACCAAAAGCACAATCTTAACGATATGCTTCCTAAAGAATGGAATGGTACTTCTATGGGTCTTGCTAAGACAATGTACAGACAGAATTCCACAATCTCACTGAATGCTTGGCGTTTGCGTATAAGAGCGGCTTTCGTTAGCGGTTCTATTACACAAAGCCATCGACCAGAATTTGTCGTTGAGCATCTTAAGAAAAAAGGTAAGACTAACGAAGACCTATGGGCTGACATTGAAGCAATGTCTAAAAAAGCAATTTTGGGTGTTGAACATGCTCGTTGGGCAGATATTCACATGCAGACAGCAAAAGAAGATTATATTGGAATTGCATTCCAAAGCGACCAACACATCGGTAATCCCTTTTGCGACCACGAGCAATTGCGAGTTGATACAGAACTCATCACAAATAGCAAAAATGTTTTCGTTGTTCATGCTGGTGACTATATTGACAACTTCGTTATCGACAAGCCTCGCCCTGCTATGAAAGCAACAATCCCTCCTTCTATCCAATGGAAGTTATGCGAGCATTACCTTGATATGTCGGCTGATTCTTTAATGGCTGTTGTTGCTGGAAACCATGACTTATGGACTGCTGGTATGACTGATTTCGACCCTCTAAAGCGTTTTGTTGAAGAAAGAGGTATTTTGTACCATGCCCACGAATTAAATCTTCGTGTGTGGGTATCAGACATCCCTTACCATATCTCAATCCGACACAAGCGACGAGGTAATTCAAATCTTGACCCAAGCCGTGTAATTAAAAAGATGTGGGAAGATGGTGAAGCAGACTTCGATGTTGGAGTAGTCGGTCATCATCACACTCCATCAGTAGTCCCTTTTACTCGTCACGGACAAGAAAGATATGCAGTACGCCCAGGTGCTTACAAAATTGTTGATACATTCGGTGAAATGTGTGGTTTCTCAAGAGAACGCCCAACATCCCCTATGATTATCCTTAATCCAAAGACAAAAGAGATTCAAGCCTTCACAGACTTACGAATGGGTCTTAGGACACTCGCCGCATTAAACGGAGATGAGTACAATGAAGGTATGGGCATCCAATGATAAAGAATTGCGATTCACAGAAGTAAGTGAAGATTACATTACAATCAACATTTTTGCCGACGACTTTATAGTGGGTGTCATGTGTAGCAGGTCTGAAATGGAGAGACTTTGTGTATCGCTTGCCGAGTGGTCCGGTATTCCTCTCTACATACAGGAAGAAGAAGAATGAGTAGATTATTGACAGCATTCAATATGCAGAGGTCCAGAACAGATGTTAGGCATTTTTACGAATGGTTAGGTTATACTTGGGGCGAACATATAAGCGAATGGATAGAACTTTACGGAGACAGAGGAGATAAACAAGTTCACCGTGTATGTGTTATTGCGCCAAGAGACCACAGCAAATCCACCACTCTTCGTGTTAAAGTATTACATCAACTTCTTTTTGAAAAGTGGCGTGGCAAACCTTTTACTATCTGGTTGTTTTCTGCGAATAAAGATTTGGCTATGAATCGTCTTGAAGAAATTAGACAAGACCTAAAGACTCATCCAGAACTTTCTCGAATGTTAGATGAAAAAAGAGGCAATCGCTTTGAAATCCGTCTTAATAATGGTGCTTGGATTAAAGCAACATCCGTTGGTTCGGGTATTCGTGGAGAACATCCTGCGGCAATTGCACTTGATGATGTATTGGACGACCAGAATGATATGTCTTATGATGTAGTCCAACAATGGTTTCGCAAGAAATTAACCCCTATGTTATCCCCAGGAACAAGTATCTACTGTGTAGGTACTCCGATGTCTATGAATGACCTATACCATACCGAGATGTTAGAAAATGAATCTTGGGTATCATGGCGAAAAGGTGCTATCACGAATTATGATGAGTGGAGAAACCAAGAAGATACTCAAGCAGAGTGTCTCTGGCCTTCCGAAAGACCACTTGAATTTCTATTAGAGCAGAGACAGGCTATCGGTGAACTTGCATTTGCACAAGAGTATCTGTGTAAAGTAGTCGATGATGACAGCGCAGTATTCCCTCAGACAATCACTCGCAAGAATATGGATATGTCGCAAGTCTTGCAGAACGATGCAATCTATGATGATAAGTATGCTATTGGTTTTGACCCTTCACATGGTATCGGACAAGACTACTCAGTGATGGTTGTACTTCGCAAAGATACAGATGGCAACATACATATTGTAAATGTGTGGCGCAAGAATGATTTCCCACCAGAAAAACAGATTGAAGCAGTTATTGACTACAATGGAAGGTACAACAGACCTAAATTCGCATTTGAAAGCGCAGGTTTTCAATCCCTATACCAATCTCTGTTAAATCACCATAATGTCACATTGGATTTGAAGTTATCAAAGGTAAGCAACAAGACTTTGAAGCAAGGTCTTATGACAAGACTCCGAAGTTGGTTTGAACAAGGTAAAATCATCATACCTTATGGTGACGACGCTACAAGACGCATAATGAACATTTTATTGGATGAATTAGAAGCCCATGTATGGAAGAACGGCGATATAGTCGATAGAGGCAAGCATAACGACACTGTAATGGCTTTAGCACACGCAATTGACCTATTTAACCTACAAAGTAGGGGTGGAATGCCTGCCGCAGGAGCCGCAGTCTCTATGATAGGGTGGGGAAAGAGCGAAAAGGCCCAAAAGTCTTCTCGTGTAAGCCGAAATACCGGACAATCGGGCAAATATCGTACTTTTTTCTAAAAAAAATAAAATTTTCAGAAAAATATCGGAAATTTATTTGCGAGGGTAGGCGTACTCATACGGGGAGGGGGGTCGGCATTTTGGCCGATTCTTGCGAAAAGTGGGGTCCCTCTTAGAGGGACCCCGTCTCAGGGATTTTCAAGGCTGTTTTCAACAGTCTTGTAGGGTCCAGAATTGGACCCAATCCTTGCAGGTTTGGCAGACTTCGCCGATGGTGACTCCATAGGAGTCGAGTTCGCAGTTACAGGTTTCAGTTAGGGTTATGTCCGTTAGGTCCATGCCACTCCGAGAACCCCTCCCCTTATCAAGAGTCCGGTGGGACTTCCCATCGGTGAAAATCTCGCGCTCGCGTGAGGCTTCACGAGTGGTTAATCAAAACCCCAGGATTTCCAAAGGAAATCCTGGGACCCCTTATTAAAGGGCCATTTTTCCCCAAGAATTTTTAAGGCAAAGTACAATGTATGGCTAACCTAAAAGGTTAGACATACTTGTTCTTTGGGTTCTTTGAGTCACTGATACTTCAACGACGAGTCGTTGAATCTCTTAATAGGAAGAGTTGGTTTTTGCTAAAGCAAAAACCAAAGTTGCTAATTAAGGGCTGATTTCTCCCAGGAATTTTTAGGTTCCCTAAAAATGGTGTGTGAAATGTAGTCGCTGTCTGTTGAAGTTGGTGATTTATCACCAAAATAGCAAGACAGTATTCTCCAAATTTGAAGACCACTATTGCAAAAGTAGCAAGACTCGTCTTGCTAAAACGACAATAAGCCAATTGAAACAAAGCAAAGCCTGCTAATGTTGGAGCAACCTTCGGTTGAATCAGTATTAGGTTCTTTGAAATAGAGGATAGAGTATCAACATACTCTATCCCTATTTTGCGAAATTCCTTTTGAGGAATTTAGAGCACACAATCGCGCTCGTGCTGGTGCATCCACAAGTGCATACGGGGATGTGTATGCAAGCCTGCCTCTCTGCTCCTCTGCTTTTCTTAGAGAGAAAAGGGAGTCGAAATCCATAGAAATTAAGCCTCTCGCCTCATGTGTGCCTCATGTGATGAGGCTCCAAGACTTTCGCAAAACCACCAAAATACCCCCAATTCGAGCCAAAAACGGCGTTTATGACTCTGGGTCAGCATCATACTTGCTGGCTGGCTGGCTTGTGCTCGCACTTGCACACACACATGTACCCATACACGCACCTGCACTCGCGGCCACGCACTCGCACCTGTGCCTGTGTGTACTCGCACACACGCCTCACCTTAGCCACGCACATGCTCGCACATACGGAGGCATATACGCACTCCTGTTTGATTCCTAAAGGAATTTAGGGTAGCCTAAAAGTGAAGTGGTGTAGAAATGAAACCGCCGTTTGCTGAAGTTGGAGAGGGTCTACAATCGACGGAAATTCGCAAAAGCCACTGGACTACCACCGATGTCTCACAAGTACCTATATGGACAAATCTACGATTTGTTCATATTAGGTAAAAGAAAAACGCTGTACTCGCGCTCGCATGTGCAGAGGCAGAACCGCAAGAGCAGTTGCAGGCCGAAAGAATTCTGTGCTGGAAAACGAAAACGATGGACTGCTGAAGGTTTTTCCTTTAGGGAAAACCGCCCTTTTGGGGGTCTTGACCCCCTGCGTGTGTGTACATCAGCCTGGGAATCTAAAGATTCCCAGGTCATTTTGCTAATCTTCGATTAGCAAAACAGACATACACATATACCCCTATGGAACCCTTTTAAAGGGTTTGCCATATAAAGATAATTCAAGACACAAAACCCCCCTAAAGGGGGGTTTTGACTTCTCAAAATCTTCTACATGCTGGTGTATGCACACCTACGGATTTGAATAATCAATATCTACATATTGATTATCCAAATCGCAAATTCAGTATTCCCTACGGGAATACTGTTTCCTTCTTAATACTCATTAGTTTAATCCTCTCATCTTTGATGAAGAGGAATTAAACATGAGTAGTAAAGAAGAACAAAACCTAAGAGCCTATATGTGCATAGAGGAAGCACTTTACCGAAATGGTGGAATGGTTGCCAATATCGACGAATTCGATGTTCCAGCAACTTCACCCTTTATGTATGAGGACTCCCTCGGCCAAACAATAACGGACAAAAACGGAGATGAATGATATGTCGAAACAAACCCAGAAATCGAAAACCCTACGAGGCGGAGCCTTCCAAACCAAAAACGCCAACTTTGACAGCACTTGCAAAGTATGTGGCGAAGCCATTCGAGGCAAGACTCCGAAGTGTTCAGTTGTCGCAGTCAAGATTCCTACGGAATCCCGAAAACAGACTTGGATTCATGTTGATTGCATCGACATTGACTTCCATCAGCACCCAACCAAGGGTTCAAACATCCGTGACCACTTTTCCACCCACTCCATCAAAATCCTTACCGAAGGTAAAGATGAGCCAAAGACCCCACCCACTCCAAAGGAGACACCACCCATGCCCAAAAAAGATGCACCCAAACCGAAGCCTGCCGTTGAAATCAAGCCACTCACCGGAGGTGATGATAATGGCGGTGCAGTCCTCGCAACTTTAGTTGCTCCTCACATCATTGGAATGGTCTCCGGTCATGTCGATTCCGCCATCTCCGATGGTCTTGCGAATCTTTCCCTCCCTCGACCTTTGGTCGTTAAGCCGCTCGGTGACACTGATGAAATCAAGGTCGGCCTTGCTCACCCTTGCTTCGACCACTTGCTTGAAATGGGTCGTATTCGACAGAATACTTTGGCCTCTGGTCCTGCCGGTTCCGGTAAGACCTTCGCCGCTGAACAAGTGTTCAACACCCTATCCGCTCTGCCTTCGGCTCAAGG
>TARA_R110001632_G_scaffold232933_1_pt1 | contig 14001 bp, 14 predicted proteins | sample TARA_R110001632 | Tara Oceans TARA_R110001632 (sample SAMEA4398266) | marine metagenome | biome: Polar Biome; feature: [SRF] surface water layer (ENVO:00010504); material: water (ENVO:00002006), including particulate matter (ENVO:01000060) such as... | depth 5 m
TAATTTGATGGTTATGATTAACGACGTGGTGTCCTAACTTATCCTTTATTTGAACTTTGTTTTGAGATAAAATTAGAGAGTTTTTTTTGATACAAAACATACAACAACTTAACCTACTAAATATTTAATAAATCCAATTCCTAGGGCCGTACAGTGGTAATAGGCAGGGTCACCTGTGTCACTCATCCTACCCTCCGAAGGATTATATACCAATCCCAAAACTCTAAGGTCATTGAAAAGAAATTGAAAGACCTCAGGTTCAAATTCCTTATTTTTATGTCTTCGAATATTAATCTTTTTTTCAAAATCAAATTGAAGGTCTTCCAATGTTTTTTCTGTGAGGCTTTTTTTCTCCTTATATATTTTTTTGACCTTCTCTGATGCCTTGGATTCAGAACCAAAAATTTTGGGTTCGATTTTTTCTGAGTCTTTTAAAATTTTATGAATAGTGCTCAATTCTTCCCTTAAAGGTTTCAATTCATTTTCTGTATGATAATACACATCAAGAATTTGTATTTGGTCATCGTTAAGTCTAACAGCCAAATCTAGATATCTTGATGTGTAGTCGAAAGGCTGTGGTTCCATTATATGACCTATAAGGACTCTTCGTAAGCGTTCTATTTTACCTTCTGAAGTAGCCCTGCTAGCATTTATAATTGCGGTTTCCAATAAGTCCCTAACTTCTTGGACATTTGCTTCATCGAATTTGAAATTTGGGTCGTGCTTCTTAAGCAACTCTTCCAAACCAAATACTAGTGACTCAACTCTTTTTTGTTTAACCTCGGATTGTGCTAGACTTAACATTTGGAGAACAAACGTTGAAGCTCCTTGCGCATAGTTTGGGTCAGATATTAAGGTTGAGGCAATTGCTGGAACAAATATCTGGGTAAGTATGGAAAGAGATTTTTTCCAAATATCAATATCTTCTTTCTTCATCCTTTATTTGAACTTTGCTAAAGATATGGATTTCCGTTTTGAGAGGTCCGTTTAATGAGGCGCTCATACTGGACCATACCGACCGCACGAACTCTTAGTTATTAGCAATAGTCTTTTGTCCGTTGTTCAATTCTTGAAATAGTATTTCAATTATTTTATTTAAAATTATGATAGTTGGCCGCAGTACTTTTTTTTGCCTACCATTATAGCTTTTTTGAGCGTGAAAAATGTTACATCTTATAGAATAAATAAATTCTAAAATTCCACAAATTCTAATGTCAGTACTACTTGATTTCATTCTTTTCAATAAATCAGCGTCTTTGTCCGGTTGCGGTTGAGCTGTTACTAAGTGTAATTTTATGTTGAATTGATTTTTTTCAATAATTTTTTTCAAATCATCAATAGCCTTTAAAACGACTTTATCATTTTGAAATAGAGCATCAATTTTCTTGCATGTGAGGTATTGTACAGTATAATTAATAGACGCTTTTCTATCTGGAAAAGTAGAGCCCAATTTTATGTGTCCATTATTTGCAAGGCGGTAGGTAGCTTCTACATATAAACGATTGTATACAACATAAAGGGTGAAGAATTTATCAAAGTGGTCTTGGAGGTCGTTACCAGTTATATTCTCAGCTTTTCTTAGCCAATTCTGAGAAAAATCATTGATTTCTTGTCTTATCATACTCAAAAAGCATCTTTTTTTATGGTGGCATTCCCTCCGTAAGCTTTAATTAAGTGAAGTAGGGCTTTCTCCATTCGAGGCTTTAGACCCTCCTTAATAAAGTACTCACTAAGTTTAATATCTATTGATGTTTGTTCTGATATTTTATAAGTATCATCTTCCGATGGTTTCGCGTCTTTAATTCGACTTTTCCCTGTTTCAAAATATAGTGTGATTTCATCCCAGCCTTCCTCATCTTCCGGGTTAAACCTTTCGTGATGAATTTTTATTTGCTCAATATTTTTAATTGCAATTTCTGTCCAGTGGCCATAATTTTCTGTAAGTATCCAGAGATAGTACAATTTACCTTCGTCGAAAACTAATTCTCTCGTTCTATTTTCCGAGCTTTCATATTCATTGTATTTGTCTAAAATCCACTTTTCTGTTTCTGCCTTTGATTGGCTCAAAATGGGCGTAGAGAATAAATAAAAGGCTATTATTACATTTTTTATCATGACATTGGTTCTGAGATTTTTGCTAAGGTGTTTGGCTATCCTTTATTTAAACTTTTATGAGGAGGCTTTGATATGACCTCTTATTATTTTTTACGTTTACCCGCAATAAGTTCTTTGAAATCATCTGACACCTTCGTGGTCCCTGTCTTTCCATCGTCATCAATATTAGATAAAATCACCACGGTATATTTATCTTTCATAAAATCCATTAGTTCTCCACGCACTCCGTACCAACCACCACTGTGCCCTTGAATAGTTTGGTCATATCTCAAATCAACATCTATTCCATATCCCAAATTAGTATTATAACCTTTTACCTTAGGTTCAAACATTAGTTCTGTTGTTTCTTTACTGAGCAACTGATACATTCTCAATGTCCTTGAAAACTTAAATAAATCCTCAATAGTTGAATAGTGAAATCCAGCAGGTGATGCTTTTGTAAGATAATATTCGTTTTTTCTTGGAGTCCTGTCTTCTTGTAAAAATGTAGTATAGCCACTTGCTTTGTTCCTTACTAGCGAATCAATATTGATTTCCGAAGTGTTGGTCATTTCTCCGGGCTTAAAAATGTTCTGTCTAACATAATCATAGTAGTTAATTCCGCTAGCTTTCTCGATAATCAGACCAAGAATTATAAAGCCAGATGCACTGTAAGCATATTTCGTTCCTGGATTTGACAGCAAAGTGTCGTTTTCAAAACGCTTTGCAAAATCTGACACATTTTTATATTCAAGATTATTATGTTTCCAGTAATCTAAATAATTATTATTTCCGGAAGTATGGGTCAGAAGTTGATGTATTGTTACCGAATCCCTTACCAGTTTATTAGGATAATTGGGCAAATATGCTCCAATGGGCTTTTCTAATTCAACTTTACCCTTATCGTACAATTGAAGGGTTGCAACAGCTGTCATCATTTTAGTTATTGAGGCAATGTTGAATTTTGTGTCTACCATATTTTTAATTCCCTCTTCTATGTTGGCTAGTCCGTAGGCTCTCTTTTCAATAATACTATCATTATGTGAAACCAAAATTGCGCCAGAGAACACACTTGGCTTTAGATTGTCCAGGTAATGTTTTATCTCAGTATTCTTCGATTGTCCAAAAGAGAGAATTCCTAAGGATAAAATTATAATCGTAATGCAATTTCTTTTACTATTGTTCATTAGTGAATTCAATGAGGTACTACATGCAGACATATCAGCAAATTAGTACATTTCTATATTATGGACTAAACAATGTTCATCGTAGACTTTATTATTTTTTAAAATCGCATTTTTAAATATTCCTTCCTTTTCATATCCGTTTTTTTCAAGGACTTTCATTGACGTAATATTATATTCAAATACACCGCCAAAAATTCGATTCAAATCAAGCTTGTCAAATCCATATTTAGAAATCAATTCCACAGCTTTAGTTGCGATTCCATTTCCCCAAAATGGTTCGCCAACCCAATATCCGATTTCAGCAGATTTTTGATATACATCTTTTTGAACCACTAATCCAATTACTCCAGATAATTCCCCATTATATTCTATTCCGAAAGTTTGTTTTGGGACTTTATCTTTCGTAAGGTTTATGAAAAATTCGGCATCCCTTTCTGTGTATGGATAAGGAATATAGTCTCTTAAATTATCCCAAATCTTTTTATTATTCGCAAGTTTTGCCAATTCAGCTTTATCTGATAATTTGAGAGGTCTTATTTTAATTTTTTCTTCCAATTTTCGTTTTTTGGTCAAATGGCATACAACGGTTAGTATAAGAGCAGTAGCGGAATTAATGCACTTACCTTTCGGGTTTTAATATAATAATTTAAATGCAAAGCGGTTTGAGTTGAACCCCAAACCGCTATTGCTTTTATACCGTGTTACCTGCTTTTTTTATCCAAATTTCACACTTGTCATAGTCAGTGAACCACCTAAAGCATTATCGTTAAAGATTGTGGTATTATCCTTTTCGTCTTTTAATCCTAATGTGTACAATAAAGGCAGATAATGCTCAGGCGTTGGAATCGCTAGGTTAAAAGCTTCTCCTTGCTTTTTAAACTCAATTAAATTTTGGTAATTTCCCTCCAAAATCCATTTCTTCATTTTACTATCTGCTTCTATTGCCCAATCATAGCCGTAGTTTTTATTAATTTTTCTAAAATCAACTTTTCTTAAATTATGGACAATATTACCGCTACCAACAATTAGTACGCCTTTTTCTCTTAATTTTTTTAATTGTTGTGCTAACTCGTAGTGTTGCTGTGGCGTCATTTTATAATCCAAGCTAAGTTGAATAACAGGCACATCTGCTTTTGGAAATAAATGTTTAACTACGGTCCAAGCTCCATGGTCCAATCCCCATTTATCATCTAAGTGAACGGTTCCTGCTGGGTTAATAAATTCTGAAATTTCTTTAGCCAGTTTTGGATGTCCAGGCGCTGGATATTGTACTTCGTAAAGTTCTTTAGGGAATCCGCCAAAATCATGAATTGTTCTTGGATTTTGCATGGCAGTGACAAAAGTTCCGTTTGTTTCCCAATGGGCTGAAACCACAATAATAGCATTGGGTTTATCCAATTGCTGCCCTTGTTTTTTAAACTCTCTAACAAACTCATTGTCTTCAATACCATTCATAGGCGAACCATGTCCTAAAAAAAGGACAGGCATTCGCTTAGAAGAATCAAAAGAATCTGTTATGTTTTCTAATTTATTTAATGCTGACATCATTGGAATACTTAATGCTGTTAGTCCGGCTATCTTTAAAAACTCTTTACGCTCCATTTTAAGCGTATATTTTGGTCAAAAATTCTTTAGCGGTTGTTGGTTTTCTACCTATAAGTTTCTCTAATGAATTGTCTGACATTTCTAATTCGCCATTGGCTTGTGCTACCGAAAATGCAGTGAATAATCCAATGTATTCATCAGGAATACCATAGGTTTTTAGTGTAGCCTGATATTCTTCAGGTGAAGGCGATTGATAGGTGATATCTTTACCACTTATTTGAGCAATTGATTCAGCTACTTCATTGTATGAAATCGCTTGATTATTTACTAATGGATACGTCTTATTTTCGTGCCCCTCAGAAGTCAATACTGCTGCTGCTGCTTCTGCCAATTCTTGTCTTAATACTAAACTGGATTTTCCGTTTTGTGCAGGTTGCATAATTACACCTGTTTCCAATACTTGTTCTCCTATAAACATAGGTAGCATGTCCAAATATGTGGCGTTCTGTAAAAATGTATATGTCATGCCACTTTCTTTTATCCAGTTTTCGGTTTTTAGATGTGAATCCTGTAAGAATGCGATAGCAGAATCATCTCTCTCCTGATTTCTCATAAATGAAGTATAGACAATATGCCTTACTCCAGTAGCTTTGGCTGCTTTAACCACATTTTGATGTTGTGCGGCACGATTTTCTATTTCACTACTAGAAACAAATAGTAATTTATCGACACCTTCAAAGGCTTTTACTAAAGAATCATAGTTGGTATAATCTCCTATTTTAACTGTAATTCCGTCTGCTTTAAAGATGTTTGCCTTTTTCTCACTTCTGGAAAGTACCGAAATACCTGATGTTTTTACATCTTTTTCTATTAGTTGCTTAACGACATGTTTACCAAATTCGCCTGTTGCTCCTGTTACTAAAATCATTTTTTTAATTCTTAATCATTAATAATGATACAAACTTACTATATTTGCTACTTAAAGTATAGTTAGTTATTAATAAGTATTGCTATACTTTTGTATAGTAAGAGTTTAAAATATTTGACAATGAATGATTTGCTAACTATTTCTGAGATAAAAAAATGTCCTGTACATTACGTTTTGGCGATTAATGATACTTTAAACGTGATAAGTGGTAAATGGAAGTTGCCTATACTTGCTTCTATTCTTTACGGTAATTATAGGTATAAAGACATACAGGCTAATATCGATAAAATTACGCCTAGAATGTTGTCTAAGGAGTTAAAAGAATTAGAGCTTAATGGTGTTATAACAAGGAACGTTTATGATTCAACGCCAGTTCGCATTGAATACAAAATGACCGAATCAGGTAAAAATATTCTCTCAGTTCTTGATGCAATGGTTGATTGGGGTGTTTCCCATAGAAAATCTACATTCAAACATTCAGATTAAAAGTGTTTTTTCGGCAAATTGCAGGTAACTGACATGTATAAGAATAGAAGGGTTTGATTGCGAGGAATTTCCTTCGGAAATTCAGAAGTAACCAAACACGCACAAACACCGAATTAAGACATAAGCCCTTTTGTTTTTATACGGTGTTAGCAAATGAGAAAAAGGGCGTGCGTGAGGAACGAGGGCAAAGAAAATATTAATATAAAAAACTAATTATGAGATTTAAACCGAAATTTTACATTGTATACCCACACTCATCTGTTAATGATTTAGAGTGGGAATGCACTACACATTATAGATGTATGGGACATATACCAAATATGCTTCAAGAACTACTTAATGTTAAAACTATTGGAAGTGAAATTAAATGGATTATAGATAACCATCATAGATACTCACTTATGGAAAAGTACAATGTTACAAGTGAAGATATTGACAACTATGTAAAATCTAATTGTGGCTTAATTTCATTTACAGCAAAAGGCACAAGAAATAGAGCTTTAAAAGAAATGAAAAGATTAGGCGCAAAAGAAATGTATTTAGCAGATAGTTATAGAGATGTATTGCTATCTCAAGCAAATTATAGGCTTTATAAAACGTTTGAAAAACCGCAAGAGTGATCGCCCTTTTTATTTTTTGCCAACGGTCTTGTGTATGAACGCTAAGCTAAGAAACGTGTCCTGAAGGGCATGTATTCTTAGGTATTGTTGTACAGCGTTTTTATTTCTTTTAATTCGATTTTCAAATCGTCATAGGCGTAATATGGTGGGATTGCATTTAACCCATAAAAGATATTATCTGACGGCATAGTCCATACATAAAGATAATCACCGCTCATGAATTCAATCTTACAGCCACATCTGATTTCCCCAGATTTGTGCGTCAATATTTCCAAATATGCGTTTGTTATTTTTCCTAATCGATTGAGATTTTTAGCGCTCAAGAACTCTCTTTCTTTCCATCTGTATCTATTGTCTTCAAAATCTGTTTCTAAAGTTCCTCTATCTTTGAATCCACTTTTATGAATATGCAATGATTCTGCATCTCCATTGCAATCAAATGTAAATTCTTGTCCATCGGATAATTTCAATTTCAAGGCTCCCATCGATTCAGTATCCAATTGTCCTTCGAAATAATATTGTTCCTGAACTACTGACTCAAGGGAATGCGCAATTAAGGCATTCAAGTATCTTATATTTTCCTTGTATACTATTTTGAGTCTCTCTATCATTAGTTTAATGATGTACAAACGTAGCGTATAAATAAACGCTAACTTTTCGGATTTAGCACGAGCCGAATTTTTAATTTTTATGTTTAATTTTCTTTTCTAAATATAACCAAATTAAAAATTTGGCGTACTTTATAAATATACAAAAACCTTTCGGAAAGCCTGTAATAGCTATGTTTTATACACGTTGTTGTGCATAGTGCTTTTCACGTTGAGCTTGATTTTCCGATGTTTGTTATTTAGTTCTAAATTGAGCGTTGGCTAGACATACTCTTTTGCAATTTTTGGCGTAGCGTTGGCTGTAGCGAATTGCGAATGTGTATGGCTTTTAGCGTTGGCTTTCATTCTAAATTGCTCTTTCTTGATATAAGTATTCTTGAAATCCGATAAAGGTTTCTCTAATCGACTTAATATCTCCTAATTCACGCTTTGCATCTGCAATAGCTTTGTATTTCAATTCCAATAAATTCGGAAGTTTAGAATCGTCTAATTCGTCAACTCCTTCTTTCACATATTGTTCCAAAACAAAATTCAAGAACTCTTGTTGCTTTTGGTTATAGTCATTCATTTGAATTTTTGCTCTTCCTGCTCTTTCCAATCTTGGAACAAGGTCTTTGTGATAAGCAACATAACTTAACACATCAAAAAGGTCGCTATCTTCTCCGTGAATTAGGTTTCTCAAATCTTCTAATTGCGAATTTGTATATCCTTTTTCGCTTAATTCTGTCAGCAGTTTTTTACGAGTGCTTGGTAAACTCCAGAGTTTTCGTAGTTCATTTTCATTTGCAAAAAATGAAGGTAAATCGCCAAATAATTGCTCAATAAATTCTAGTGAAGAAATTGGCTTTCCTGACGGACTCCAAAAAGAAGTTCTAACCATAGAATCAATTTCTCTCACTTTATTATCAGAGAGTTTAACTTTAACCATTCTTCTTGGTGGCGTCTCACAAACGCAAGGAATATTATCACATTCAGGACAAGGTTCAGGCTCTGGTCTTTCGCAAACGCAAGGTGTTTCTCCACAAACATTGCAAGGTCTTGGTGTTCCGCCTCCTGTTGGTGGTTCAGGTTCTAATGGTTCGCCATCCCATTCTGGGTCTTGGAAATGATTATGTGCATTTACAAAATCAAAAATTGTGAAATAATCCTTTCCATCAAAAAGACGTGTTCCTCTACCAACTATTTGTTTAAATTCAACCATTGAATTAACAGGACGCATTAAAACGATATTTCTAATTTCAGGTGCATCAACTCCTGTACTTAACTTTTGCGAAGTTGTTAATATGGTCGGAATGCTTTTTTCATTGTCTTGAAAATCTCGTAAATGTTGTTCTCCTATTTTACCATCATCAGCAGTTACTCTGTGACAATAATTTGTATTTCTACTTGTAGCATATTGATTGATTAAATCTCTAACTGCTGCCGCATGAATTTGAGTTGCACAGAAAACCAATGTTTTTTGGTTTTGATTTATAGAATCCATGAAGAGTTTTACTCTGTATTCTTCTCTTGCTTTAATCTCAATAATTCTATTAAAATCTGCTTCTGTATATTCTCTACCTTCTTCAATTTCGCCTTCTACTTCATCATCAGAAGTATAAGTGTAATCGTCTATAGTGGTGTCAATTTCTTTAACTTTAAAAGGCGTTAAGAAACCATCATTAATTCCGTCTTTTAGTTTGTAGCTATAAACTGGGTCGCCAAAATAGTCGTAAGTATCTCCATTTACATCTCTTTTTGGTGTTGCTGTTAAACCCAATTGTACAGCAGGCGAGAAGTAGTCCATTATTGCTCGCCAAGAACTTTCGTCATTTGCACCACCTCTGTGACATTCGTCAATAATTATAAAGTCGAAAAAATCATTTGGATATTGTCCAAAATTAAAATTAGAAACATCATAAACTATTCTTGGTTCTGCTGCTTGCAGTTCGTCTTCTTCTTCGAATTCTGTTTCCGTTTTAACATTGGTCATGAAACTTTGAAAAATAGTAAAAAAGATACTTCCATTTTTTGGAACACCACCTTTCTTTTTAATTTCAGAAGGTCGAATACGTACCTTAATATTTTCATCTATCGTATCAAATGCATTGAACGCATTAAAAGCTTGGTCTGCTAAAATATTTCTATCTGCCAAAAACAAAATTCTTGGTGCTCTGCTTGCATCACGTCTTAAATTCCATTTGGCATGAAATAATTTCCAAGCAATTTGAAAAGCTATTGCCGTTTTTCCTGTTCCTGTTGCTAATGTTAGTAGAATTCTGTCCTTTTTTTCAGAAACAGCTTCTATTACTTTGGCGATTGCATTTTGTTGATAATATCTTGGTTGCCAAGTTCCACCTCTGTCCTCAAATGGAATTGCAAAAAGGCGTTCTTTCCAATTAGCAATTTCAATTTTGTAATCTTCTTTGGGTGTTGGGTAGGTCATTTCCCAAAGCTCGTCTGGTGTTGGGTATTTAGACACATCTCCTTCTGTAGCTTCTTCTAAATCTATTCCGTAAATATTTAAACCATTTGTAGCATAACTGAAACGAATGTTTAGGCGTTCTGCATAATCTTTGGCTTGACCAACTCCATCTGTATAATATAAATCTCTTTTTTTTGCTTCTATTAAACCAATTCTTCTGTTTTTGTATTCTAAAACGTAATCTGCAAAAAGTGGTGTTGCTCTTCTATTTTGGCCAATTAAACGCCCTTTGGTAATAGGGAACTCCAAACGCAAACGACTGCCTTCAACGGTTCCCCAACCTGCTTCACGCAATGCAGGTTCTATTAAATCGTGTTTGGTTTGTGCTTCGTTCATAATTTAATAAACTCTAGTTTTCCAACCTCTATTAGGTTTTGATATTATATCACTCATAAAATCATTAAAATCAACTGCGTATCGCCCTGTTTCTGGTACGATACCTTTTTTTACTAATCTTTCATCTATAATCCTATATAGTTCTCTAAAAAAATCTTTTGCAGCTGAAGGATATGCATTGCGATAACCATTCTCAATTTCTAAATACTTTTTTGAAGCAAAACATACTAAATCAGACATCTGAACCATAGGATTTTTTCTAGAATCAATTGGATAACTAAATTCTGAAATCCATTTTACTCTTTTTGCTCTAGTTGGATTAAATCTCCTATGTTTAGTTAAAGTTTCTATTTCTGCTTTTATTGCATCTTTATCATCAATAATAACCATGCCTCTCGCTGTAGAACCTAATCTTACCTTAACAAACCATTCAATTGTCGTAATGGCATTATCGTAAGCTAATAAATAAGGGGTTTTTAATTCAACATGGTCTTTATTCCTAATTGGAACTGTATTGTAACCATTTAAGTTTGCCTTATCAATAGCGTGCAAGAAAACCTGATGGCCTCTTGTTACTAACAAATTTAAAATATCCAAAGCCAGTTGATTTCTTCTATCTCTAGCATGACCAGCAAAAAAACCATCACCATTTGGTGATAATAGTTCATGTGAATGCAATTCAAAATTAGCAGGAATTGCACCACCAAAATAATCACTAACAATTACCTCAAAGGCTTGATGAGTTCTGTTCCAACCTTTGTCTTTTACAACAATACCACCTAGAGTAAAAATAGGGGATTCAGGATTTACTAAATCTCGTAAATTACAGCCAGCTTCATCAATGTAAAAAAAGTGCATAATCTATATTGTTGTTAATTGGTTTTGAGTTAATTCTCCTGAAAAAGCTTTTTGTAAAATAGATAGTTTGAGGTTTTCAATTAAATTTGATTTTTGAAGATAAAAATTTTCTAAATAATTTGAAGCTTCTTTTAAATCTTCAAATTGTGAAACTATTTTTTCTTGTTGCTCTAGCTCAATAGGGAAATTAATATTAAGCGTTAATATTGTCTTGCTTGACAAGTTTGCTTGTCTAGTGCCACTTGAGGTTTCATAAAGACGTTTAAGAAAATCAGGTGAAAGCAGATAGTTCCTTAAATAGTCTTTATTAAGTTTTGAATCATCTATAACATCTATTTTCATAATTCGTTGATTTAGTAATAAATCAACTTCAGTTTCAGGAATTTTAACAGTATAACCATAATCCGTTTTATCTACTGTACCTGTCAAAGACATAATTAAATCAGCTTCCTTTAATAAATAAGCTTTATGTTGTTTTGCGAATGAATTAGGGTAGAAAACTGGTTTTCTGTTTAAATCTAAAATATTTTGATACAAATTTCCCATTCTCAATAATTGAGTGCTTGATGCATCAATAGTATCTTTACTCTTAAAAGCAAAACCATTTAAGACAGAACAAACTTTACCTAGTGCTGTTGATTCCCAATCATTATGTTTTTGATTAAAAATCTCATTAAGTTTGGATTGAAATAATTCTTTTGTGTTTTTTATATTTTTTTCAATATTGTCTTTGGCTTGGTCTATTTGCTCTAAAGCCTCATCCAATAATTCAACTATGTTTTCCTGTAATTCTAATGATGGTTTCCATAAAGGACAATTTAAAATATCAGCTTTACGAAGGTTAGATTGATTTTCACCATTATTAAACGCCAAAAAATAAGGATGCCTGTTTAATTGGTAATACAGAAATCTAATATTGAATTCTATTGTACGAATAGCACAAATACGTTGGTTTAGCGAATATTTATTACTTTCTTCTATTATGTGACACTTGGCAAGTGCTTTACCATTTGGAACATCACTCATTACCATTACAATATCATCTTCAAATAGAGGAAACATTTGTTTTCCTGTATATTTTCTGACGTTGCCATCTCTTGAAATAAATTTTGAGTTTACAACAACAAATTCACCTTCAGCATCAATGTCTTTTTCGTGAGCCTTTCCATTAAAAAATTGACATGATTCGCCAAGTGTTGTCATTTCTTCTCTCATGAAATAAGTTCTTTAATATTTGCTAAAATTGAACTTGTTTCTTCATCAAGCGTTTGCATTTCTTCCAAAATGACTTCTGGACTTCGTAATGCTTCTTCTTCGGGTTTATTGGGGTTTTTAGGTGATAAATCAAAATTAGTTTCGTCAATATCATTTACGTTGAAAACCCAAGATTTTTCTGTATTCATTTTTTCTTTATGAATAGCAATAAAGTCATACATATCCTTATCGTTTAAAGGATTGGTTTTTCCCATGCTTCTGCCTGCATCTAATTGGTAATACCAAATCTTTTTTGTTGGTTCTCCTTTTTGGAAAAACAAGACTACGGTTTTAACTCCTGCACCTGTAAATGTACCTGCTGGCATATCTAAAATGGTATGCAGATTACAACTTTCTAATAAATGCTTTCTCAAAGAAACCGAAGCATTATCTGCATTACTCAAAAAGGTGTTTTTAATAACGATGGCTGCTCGTCCGCCTGTTTTCAAACTTTTAATAAAATGCTGAAGAAACAGCGAAGCTGTTTCTCCTGTTTTTATATCGAAGTTTTGTTGCACTTCTTTTCGTTCTTTTCCACCAAATGGCGGATTTGCTAAAATAACATGGTAACGATTTTTCTCTTGTATGTCGCGTATATTCTCTCCTAATGTATTGGTATGAATAATATTTGGTGCTTCAATGCCGTGAAGAATCATATTCATAATTCCTATTACATACGCCAAATTCTTTTTCTCTTTTCCGTAAAGAGTTTCTTCTTGTAAAGTTTTTAGATTGTCGGTTGTTTTTTCCATGCGTTCATACATGTATTCATAAGCTTCGCATAAGAAACCACAAGAACCTGCTGCACCATCATAAATCTTTTCGCCAATTTGTGGGTCAACTACATTAATCATAGCACGAATTAAAGGTCTTGGTGTGTAATATTGACCACCATTTCGACCTGCATTTCCCATGTTTTTAATCTTGCTTTCATACAAGTGACTTAACTCATGTTTGTCTGTTGAAGCACGAAAAGGAAGTTCGTCCGCATATTCTAAAATCTCTCGTAAGTTGTAACCACTTTGGATTTTGTTTTTAAGTTCAGAGAAGATTTCTCCAATCTTGTATTCAATGGTTTTAGGATTGTCAGCTTTTTGTTTGAATTCCGCCAAATAAGGGAATAACTTGTTGTCCACAAACTGAACCAAGTCTGGTCCAGTTAAAGCTACGTGATGGTCTAATTTTCCATCAGCACCTTTTGGCATTGCCCAATTTGGCCAACGATATTCTTTATCTAAAATGAAATTGTATTCTTCTCCTTTTAATTCGGCTTCGTCTGCTTTGTCTTGTTCTAACTCGTCCAAGTAGCGTAAGAACATAACCCAAGAGGTTTGTCCTATGTAATCTAATTCACTATCTGCACCTGAATCCTTGTAAAGCAGGTCATCTATGTTTTTAAATGTTTGTTCGAACATATATTTTATTTCTTCTTTTTATCGCTATTGTTGAGCGTTGGCTAAAATAGCTCTTTTGTTTTTTTTAGCGTTGGCTTTTGCGTTGGAAAAAAAACAAATGTGCTATTTATGCGGCTGGCTTTTTAAGTTCAAATTTTCAAAGTTTTCTCCTTTTTCCGCATTATGCACAACGGTCTTGTGTCGAGTAGACAAGGGGAATTTCACCC
>TARA_R110001632_G_scaffold78358_5_pt1 | contig 13976 bp, 10 predicted proteins | sample TARA_R110001632 | Tara Oceans TARA_R110001632 (sample SAMEA4398266) | marine metagenome | biome: Polar Biome; feature: [SRF] surface water layer (ENVO:00010504); material: water (ENVO:00002006), including particulate matter (ENVO:01000060) such as... | depth 5 m
CCGCACCATGCGCGCCGTCCGCGGCAGCGGCCTCGACGCCGCACTCTATCTCGCACCTGATCGCGCATTGGACGAAACACTTGGAGGAATCTGGCCCCCGTTCTTGCCCCGGTTCCGTCAGGGCCCCGGCACACTGACCGAACGGCTCGGTAAGGGACTTGCCGACTCGCCCAACGGGCCGGTCCTGTTCATCGGCACGGACGCGCCAGACATCTCCGCCGCCCATCTGCACCACGCCGTGCGCGCGCTGCAGCGCCATGATGCCGTCTTCGGCCCGGCCGAGGATGGCGGGTTCTGGCTGTTTGGTGTGAACAAGCGTCCGGGCTTGCCGCCCCTGTTCGACAATGTGCGCTGGTCCGGGCCTCATGCGCTGGCAGATGTGCGCGCGAACCTGCCCTCCTCAGCCCTGCTGGCCCTGTTGCAAACGCTGCAGGATGTAGACGACAAAAATGACTGGAAGCGATGGTGCCAAAACAAACTTCGTTAACTTGACTCAGGTTATGGAAGTAAACTCCAAAGCCGTGTCCAACGTAATCTCCGGACTCCAGACGACAGGACACATAATGTACCGACTGATTTATATCAGCACTGCGTCTGACGCGCTCACGGCTGCCGACATTGACGATATCGTCGAGACGGCAATCCGCAACAACGAACCCCGAAACATCACAGGCGTGCTGGTCTATAATGGTCTGAACTTCCTGCAAGTGCTCGAAGGGACGCGGGCGGATGTCGAGAACATCTACAATCGCATCCTGCTGGATACGCGCCATGTCTCGGTCACAACCGTGCTGACCGAGACAGCCGAAATCCGTATCTTTTCGGGCTGGCACATGGCCGGACGCAAGACGATGGCCCTGGCAGGCCATAGGGACTACGACAAGATGAACGATGTCCATGATGTGTTGGACCGCCAGATACCGGGCCACGTCCGCCAGGTCCTGGAAAACTTCACCTCCCTGAAGGGCATCTGATTTCACAGGTTTCCGGCAAGCCTGCCGATTTATGTTCTTGATTTGTTCTGTTGCTTGTGGCCTGTTCCGGTCATGAGGACAGGACAGAAACTCTCTCCCAGCGGCCGGGTCAATCTGATCGATGCCCGGCAGGCCGAGGAGCGCTTCCAGCAGCGCGGACGCGGCGCCGTCTCGAACCAGACGGGCCGTTTCGAATCGGAGACACGCTACGCCTTCGATGATGGCTGGGGCACGATCGAGGATGATGCCGGACGCCTGGAAACGACCCTGTTGAAGGACACGGCCCGCACGATCATCACCTTCAACAAGTCGCCTGACATTTCATTCGACCGCACGGTGAACCCGTATCGCGGCTGTGAACATGGCTGCATCTATTGCTTTGCCCGCCCGACCCATGCCTGGGGCGGCCTGTCGGCCGGGCTCGATTTTGAAAGCAAGCTCTTCTTCAAGGACAATGCCGTCGAGCTGCTGAAGCGGGAACTGTCAAAACCCAGCTATCTGCCCCGTGTCATCGCGCTCGGCATGAATACCGACGCCTACCAGCCGGTTGAACGCGAGATGCGCCTGACCCGCAGCCTTCTGGAAGTCCTGTCCGCCTATCGCCATCCGGTCAGCCTCCTCACCAAGTCTGCCCTGATCCAGCGGGACATCGACCTGATCGCTCCGATGGCCGAAGCGGGTCTCGCGCGGGTCGGCATCTCGCTGACCACGCTTGACCGCACGCTCGCACGCAAAATGGAGCCGCGGGCCGCCACGCCCCAGCGCCGGCTGGACACGATCCGGGCGCTCAGCGAGGCCGGAATCGAAGTTACCGTCATGACCGCGCCGATCATTCCCGGCCTGAACGATCATGAGATCGAAAGCCTGCTGGACGCCGCCGCCGATCATGGCGCGACACGTGCGGGCTATGTGATGTTGCGCCTGCCTTATGAGATCAAGGATCTGTTCCATGAATGGCTGGTCCAGCATGTGCCCGACCGGGCCGCCCGGATCATCAACCACATCCGGGATATGCGCGGCGGCAAGGATTACGACGCCAATTGGCATGAACGGATGCGCGGCGGCGGCCCGGTGGCCGATCTGATCTCACGGCGTTTCGGCCGGGCCACCGCCCGGCTCGGCATGAACCAGCGCAGAGACCCGCTGCGAACAAATCTTTTCCGCGTCATTGAAGAGCAGAACGGCCAGTTTCGTCTGGACGTCTAGGCCCGCTTCACCTCTCCCAGTCCGAGCGGTTTGCTGAACGCGCAAAAATATAGCGGCCTTCATACATTTCCCGGCCATTTCAGCCCGCCTGCTGTGCCTGCCTGTGTAGACCCGCCATCAGGAAGCAGGATAGCAATGCACCCGGCTGTAGGCCTGCTCCGCCTCCATTCACGCCGAACTCACAGGCTTTCCCCGATTTTATCCACAGGACTATCCACAAGGAAAATCTGCTGATAGTTTCGATCCCGAAACGAACCGGGGCTGATTCGGATGCGCAATAATTAGGGATTCAGAAACCGGCGTCCGGCACTGATTCGCGCTTCGATACGACACATAGCGCAAGCGGGGCTGAACCAATGGAATTACAGAAAAACGTGATCATGCAGGGCGATTGCATCGACATCCTGTCCCGCCTTCCGGACCGGTCGGTTGATCTCGTCTTCGCCGATCCGCCGTACAATCTCCAGCTTGGCGGCGGCCTGACCCGTCCGGACCAGTCCGTGGTCGACGGCGTGGATGATGATTGGGACAAGTTCGACAGTTTCGACGCCTATGATCTGTTTTGCCATCAATGGCTGGAAGAATGCCGCCGCGTCCTGAAGGATGATGGCGCGATCTGGGTGATCGGCTCGTATCACAACATCTTCCGCGTCGGCGCGATCCTGCAGGATCAGGGCTTCTGGATCCAGAATGACGTGATCTGGCTGAAATCGAACCCGATGCCGAACTTCAAGGGCACCCGCTTCCAGAACGCCCACGAAACCCTGATCTGGGCCGGCAAGTCCGAACAGTCCAAATGCACGTTCAATTACGACGCGCTGAAAGTCTTCAATGACGACAAGCAGATGCGCTCCGACTGGATGATCCCGCTCTGCACGGGCGGCGAGCGCCTGAAGGATGAAGACGGCAAGAAAGCGCATCCGACGCAAAAGCCGGAAAGCCTGCTGCAGCGCGTCCTGCTGGCCACGACCAATCCGGGCGACACGGTGCTCGACCCGTTCTCCGGCACCGGCACGACGGCCGCCGCCGCCAAGCGCCTCGGCCGCAACTATGTCGGCATCGAGCGTGACGAGACCTATGCGCGCCTCTCCCGTGCCCGCCTGAAGGCCATCGAGCCCATCGAAGGCGCCGTGCTGGAAACCGAGCGCAGCAAGAAATCCCTGCCGCGCGTCCCGTTCGGCGCCCTGCTGGAAAATGGCTGGCTGAAGCCGGGCGACCGCCTGTTCAGCCCGCAGCGTCGCTACCAGGCCCGCATCCGCGTCGACGGCTCGCTGACCACCGGCACGTCCACCGGCTCGATCCACCGCCTCGGTGCACATGTCCAACAGGCCCCGGCCTGCAATGGCTGGACCTATTGGCACTATGAAGATCCGAAACGGAACCTCGCGCCAATCGACCTGCTCCGCCGCCGATACCGCGAGGAAATGGGCCTCAACTAGGCTTCCTCGAAAACATGTAAATGAAGGCGGCGCGGGATCAGTCCTGCGCCGTTTCTTCGAGGGATGCATGATAGGCGCGCCAGCAGGCCTGACCGACCTTGTTGTACGCCCGCATCTTCTCCGCCATCCGCAGGAACCCATCCTGGTCGCCCAGCTCCGGCGGCAGCAGCGGATCGAAATTGATCGCCCGGATCACCGGTTGCCCGATCAGCAATGTCTCGCGCGCCGCGTCATCCATACTGCTGGTCGCAAGCCCCTCCAGGCTCCGCTCCATCGTCTTGATCGCCTGCGCATAGGACCGCGACAGGGCCTTCGGTGACCAGAGGCCTGCCCAGTTCTGCGGTCCGGCCATGGCAATCTCGCAGGCCCGCATCAGGATGATATCCTCATCCGCGCCAATATCGGTCAGGTCGCTACGATGCGAATCCAGATCGCCCGACAGATTTGCCGGCCGCACCCAAAAGCCTTCCTCTGTCTGCTGGTAGCCGAACAGCGCCAGCGCCCGCTCCCTGGCGCGCAATTGCTTGCGGTCACTGCGGCCGAGATGCTTGGTCAGGGCGACCAGCCAGTCCCCGTTCCAGTCCACCATCCGGTCGGCCACATGCTCCCATTGCTGGACCCGCCGCATCAGCGCCTGCGCCTTTGGCCCCGGACTGTAGACGCCGCGCTCCGGGCTTTCCAGCAGGCCATCCTTCATCAGCCGCGTCACCGCCACGCGCAGGGTCGATGCCTCGATCCCGAACAGCGCTGCCGCATTGATGAGGCGGCCGATCGCCTGCGGCGAGGCATCCGTGCTGCTCATCAGCGACAGGACCAGCGCCCGTGCGGACACGTCCTGGGGGTCAAGAGGATTATAATAATACACGAATTGACTCATACTGATAATTACTGTAATAATTTATTAAAGCACAGGATGGGAGCCCTGCCATGCCCACGACGATGAAGCTATCAGAAGCCGTCACAAAAGAAGAACTTCGCGAATTGCGGAAGAAGTCAAACCTTCGCGCCTTCGGCACGGTGGCCTGGAACTGGGGCCTGATCGTCGCGGCATTTGCCGTCGCCATCCTCTGGACCAATCCGATGACCATCGCGGCAGGTATTCTCATTCTGGGCGGACGCCAGCTCGGCCTCGGCATCATCAATCATGATTGCGCCCACCACGCCCTGTTCAAGAGCCCGAAGGTGGACGAATTTGTCGGTCACTGGATCGCAGGTGCGCCGATGAACATCTCCCTGCCCGCCTATCGTGCCTACCATCTCAAGCACCACAAATATGCCGGCACGCCGGATGACCCGGATATCATCTTCGTCAAGAATTATCCCGTGGCCAAGGACAGCCTGCGGCGCAAATTCGTGCGGGACCTGACCGGCCAGACCGGCTTCCGGGACACGATGCGCAAGATCCGCAGCTTCAAGCTGTCGCGCAACTGGCCGTGGCTCACCTTCCACGTCGCCTTGCTGGCCACGCTGACAGCCGTCGGCGCGCCGTGGGCCTATCTCATGTGGTGGGCGGCGGAACTCTTCATCTATCCGGCCATCGTGCGCCTGCGTCAGATTGGCGAGCACGGCACCTCCAAGGACCGCAGCAGCCTCGAACCCCGCCTCAATACCGGCACCACGGTCGCCCCCTTCTGGCAGCGCGTGCTGATCGCCCCGAACGATGTGAACTACCATCTCGAACACCACATGTTCGCCAGCATCCCGCCTTACAATCTGAAGCGGCTACACACGCTGCTTTCAACGCGCGGCTATTATGACGACTATGACTGCATCTCGCATGGCTATGGCGATGTGCTGCGCCGCGCCGTGCGTCCGGACACGCCGGAAATGGTGCCTGCGGAATAAGGCCGCCCTACTCCACGCCTATCCAGAAGGGACCGGCCGGCAGGCCGTTTCCATCGAACAGATTGCACAGGGGCGAATTGCCCTGGCAGTAGCGGATTTCGGACACGGGTGCGTCGCCGGTATCTATAATCACCGCCTCGCCGTCCAGCACAGCCGAGGCGAAGCGGCACGTACCCGCCTCGCACAGCTCCATCCCGAGGACGGTATCTGAACTGACAGTTTCGAGACCGTCCTCCACGCCCTCAAACGCGATGTGTATCGTATCGCCTTCCCGTGTGGCGCTTGCAGCCACCGGGCCGGACGCTGCCGCGTCTTCTTCGCCATAGACCAGTGCCTTCATCACGCGCACGACCCGCTCGGCCACGGCCAGCTTGTTCGGCGGATGGATGTCCACCGGGTCGCCCATGTCGATGGTCACGGCAAGGCCTACGCCATCATCCTCGTCCGCTACGCGCCGCATGGATTCCCGAATCACGCCCCAACCCGGCTTGCCCGCCTCGGTCGGCAGCGCGCCGTAGCGCGGCAGCTGCACCACAGTCACCGGCAGGCCGTCGCCAAACTTTGCGCGCCAATCCTGCACCAGCATGTCCAGCAGGCCCTTATAGGCCTCGCCCTCTCTGGCATTCCCCTCGCCCTGATACCAGATCGCGCCCTTCAGGCGCAGGCCATCCAGAGGCGCGATCATGGCATTGTGCAGCATGGTATAGCCCTTGATGGTGAACCAGGGCGCGGGCCGGGGTGTAGCGACGTCCCTCGGCACTTTGCGATACACCCAGCCCTCGGCCAGCGAGACGTCCGTGCCATCCTCGAATGCGATGCGTAACTCCGCGTCCGGGCCACTCATACCGCCTGCGCCATAATCATTGTGAACGTTGACGAGGAGCGTGTTCTCGCCCGCCTTCAGCAGGTTCGCGGGCACCTCATAGGCGCGCAGTCCGCCCCAATCGAATGTCGTGCCGATGGCCGTGCCGTTCAGCCAGGTCATGTCGGTGTCGTCGATCGCGCCGATATGGATCGTTGCCGATTGATCCGCCTGCTGAGCGGTCAGGGTGAAGTTCACCTTGTGCCAGACCATGCCGAGATGATCGGTCAGTTCCGCATCGCCCCAAGTGCGCCAGTCGCGCAGCGTCCCCGGCACGGGCGTCCAGTCGCCAGCCTCCGGGGTCTCCCACGGCGCGCCGCCGCCGGTGGCCGGATCATCCAGCCAGCCTTGCTGCCAGCTTTCGGAATACGCTTTCGCCGCCCCGCCCCGATCGGTCTTGTACCTCTCCAGCAGCGCAACATCCTCGGCATAGTCCGGCACCGCGCCAATGAGTTCGCCCTTGATCCAGGGCTCGATGCGCGAGCCGCCCCAGCTGGAATTGATCAGGCCAACGGGAATGTCATACGCCTCGGAGATCGCCCGTCCGCTATAATAGCAGACCGCCGAGAATTCCGCCGCGGTCTCCGGTGTCGTCACCGCCCAGGCGCTCTCTCCGGGCAGGTCCGCATCCGGATCAAGCGACAGCCCTTTCTCCACCTGCAACAGGCGGATGTTCGGATGATCCGCCGCAGCGACTTGCCGCTCGGCATAGGTCACGCGCGACAGCGGGTATTCCATGTTGGACTGGCCGGAGCAGAGGAAGACATCGCCCGCCAGCACATCCCCGACCGCCTGCACGGTCTCACCTTCGGCAGACAGGGTAATCTGATGTGGCCCACCTGCGGAGAGTTCCGGAAACTCTGTCCACCAGCGTCCGTCCCGTCCGGCGCGAACCGGTGTGGCGGCTGTGTCCAGCGACACCATGAATTCCGCGCCGGGGTCCGCCGTGCCGAACAGGCGCACCGGCGTATCGCGCTGGATCACCATATGGTCAGTAAACACGCTGGCGAGCTTCGGCGCCTCGGCCATCGCGCCCGGTCCAAGCAGGGCCAATGCCCCGCACGCCATCATCATCCTGCTGGTAAACATGTGCTGCTCCGCCCTTTGATATTTTGACAGGAGCTTTCCCGAAGGCGCCGAACTTGTCCAGTGTTAGCGATAACGAAATTTACGCGACCGCCAATCGGAACGCCTTCGCAAACACGCTGGGCAGGCCTTCGACCTCCTCGACCTTGACCCAGATCCCGCCTTCAACTCTCGGCTTGCGCGGCGCGCTCGCCCGCATCACCCGGAACCGGAGCGCAAAATGCGTGAAGACATGGCGCACTTCCCCGACCTCTTCCCAGTCGGCCCTGGCGGGCGCATGCGCCTCCGGAAAGTCACCCTCGACCCACTCCCCGGTCGGTACGGCCAACATGCCGCCGAGCAGGCCCTTGTCCGGTCGCCGCACCAGCAGCGCCTCGCCCTTCACGACCAGCACATAGGCAATGCCATGCCGCACAGGCTTGGCCACTTTCGCCGGCTTGATCGGATAGCGCTCCGGTTCGCCCTCTTCCCGCGCCGCGCACAGGTCTGACAACGGGCAGAGCAGGCAGTTCGGCCGGGTCGGCGTGCACACGGTCGCGCCGAGATCCATCAGCGCTTCGGCGAACTCGCCCGGCCTGTCGTCCGGCACCAGCGCGCGCACCGTCTCGGCAATCACCTTCTTCTCGGCTGCCCACTCGCCCTTCAGCGCCAGCAGCCGCGCAAACACGCGGTCGACATTGCCGTCCACCGCCGCCGCTTTCTGGTCGAACGCAATCGCCGCGATCGCCCCCGCCGTATAAGGCCCGATCCCCGGCAGCTTGCGCAGCTCGGCCTCGGTCTCCGGAAACCCGCCCCGCGCGGCCACCTCCCGCGCACATTTCAGCAAATTCCGCGCCCGCGCATAATAGCCCAGCCCGGCCCATGCGCTCATCACCTCTTCATCCTTCGCCGCCGCCAGCGCCTCGACCGTCGGCCAGCGCGTCAGGAAGGCGTGAAAGTATGGCGTGCCGTGCGGGATGGTCGTCTGCTGCATCATGATCTCGCAGAGCCAGACCCGATACGGATCAGGCCGCTCGCCCACGGCCCGGTCCGCCGGCAGCGTGCGCCAGGGCAGGTCGCGTGCATGGCGCTCGAACCAGGGCAGCAATTTGCCCGGCAGGCTGTTCAAATCTCTGTGCTTTGCCAGTGCCATGCCTTTTCCTCGCCTGAAAGCCGTGCAATCTCGTATGAATGGTCACGAGATCAACCCTTGATCCCATCGAGGAAGCCCGCGCCAGGGTGCGGCTGCGCTACCAGCGGGCGACGCGCACCTATTCCAACATGCGCCAGATCGGCCTGTCAGCCGAGCGTGTCGGCCGCAAGTCCGGCGCGAAGAAGCTGCCCCCGATTCAGGTGCTGCGCCAGCGCTGGCGTGAGATCGCCGGCGAGCAGCTCTACAAATATTGCCGCCCGGAACGCCTCAGCGGCGGCAAGGATGGCCGCGTGCTGACCCTGCTCGTCGTGCCGCAGGCCGCCCCGATGGTCCAGCACCAGTCCGAAACCCTGCGCCAGCGCGTCTCCGTCTCTGCCGGCGGCGACATCACCGCCATCAAGATCAAACAGGGCTCACTCGGCACCGAGCCACCCAAGACGCTGCGCCGCAAGACCCGTCCCCTGACGCTGAAAGAGCGCAAGGAGCTGGAAGACTCCGCCGCCCGGATACAGGACGACAAGCTGCGCGCCGCAATTGTTGCGCTCGGAGAGGCCATGCTAACCGCAGAGGACACGCCGCGCCCGGCTAAGCCTGCCGGGGACGGCGACCTGCCATTCTGATCCCCGCGCTGCCCGCAAGGAGCCCCGACATGCTGAAATCCCTCCTGAGTGCCACTCTGGCCGCCGCCTTTCTGGCGATGCCCGCCCTCGCCGAAGACCTCTCGGTCGGTCACACGAAGGGCTCGAAGGATGCGCCGCTGACGCTGATCGAATATGGCTCGCTGACCTGTGGCGGCTGTAAATATTTCCACGACAAGATCCTGCCGCGCATCGAGGCCGACTATGTCGAGACCGGCAAGGTCCGCTTCATCTTCCGCGAAGTCCTGCGCAATGACGTCGACACCGCCCTCGTCGCGATGGCGCGCTGCGCCGGCGAGGACAAATTCTTCGAGGCGACCGACGCCATGTTCGAACACCAGCCTGAAATCATCAAATCGGCGCAGGCGGGCACGCTGCTCGACACCTTCGTGGAGGTCGGTGCGCCCTATGGCATCACCGATGTTGACGCCTTCAATGCCTGCTACGCCGATATGAGCATCCGGCTCGACATGATCGAAGTGCAGGAAAGCGCCAATCAGTATGACCTGCACGGCACGCCGACCCTGGTCATCAATGGCGAGGAAAAATACGTCGATGACGATTTCAACTCGGCCGATGCGTTCGCCGCCTATCTCGATGCCGAGCTTGCCGCCCTGCCCGATTCGCCTGCAGCGCAGGCAGAATAGTTAACAGAAGGGATGGTTGCAGTTAATGAATTGGCAACCAAACCGACTCAATCCTTAACGCGAAGGTTATGATCATGAATTTCTTCTCACGACGCACTGCGCTTGCAGCGATTTCGGCGCTGGCTCTGGCCGCCTGTGGTGACACCGGCGCGGACACGACGCCTTCTGGCGATGCCGCCGTGACCGCAGGCAGCGAGCTCGGCCATATCAAAGGCTCGGCCGACGCGCCCGTCACGCTGATCGAATACGCCTCGCCGACCTGCCCGGCCTGCAAATACTGGCATGACGATATCCAGCCGGTCGTCCAGTCGGACTATATCGATACCGGCAAGGTGAAGCTGATCTTCCGTGAATACCCGCTGCACGCACCCGACGTGCCAGCCTATCTGGTCGCCATGTGCGCCGGCGAAGACAAGTATTTCGATGTGCTGGACGAGCTGTTCGAATACCAGTCCGGCATCGTCGAATCCGCCCAGAACGGCGTCCTGAAAGCCATGCTTCAGACCATCGGCCAGCGTCATGGCATCGAGACCGAAGCCGATTTCGACGCCTGCATGAACAATCGCGACCTGCGCCAGCAGATGGCCGATATCTACCAGACATCCGAGAAATTCGGCGTCACCGGTACGCCGACCTTCATCATTGATGGGGAAGTACACCAGTTCGCCAACATGAACTCGGCTGACAAGGTCAAGGCCGCGCTGGACGCTGCGCTGGAAGCCGCCGGCGTCTCCACAGACGAGTAGCGGGATGGAGAAGCCAGTATGAAGATAACCGAACTCCGTATTGCTGGCTTCAAATCCTTCGTGGACCCTCAGGATGTGCCGATCGAACCCGGCCTGACAGGGATCGTTGGCCCGAATGGCTGCGGCAAATCCAATTTGCTCGAAGCCCTGCGCTGGGCGATGGGGGCAAGTTCCGCGCGCGCCATGCGCGGCGGAGAGATGGATGATCTCATCTTCTCCGGCGCCGATGGTCGCCCGGCCCGCGAGACCGCTGAAGTCACGCTCGTGCTGGACAATTCCAAGCGCACCGCGCCGCCGGAATTCAACGCCTCCGATACGCTGGAAGTCATCCGCCGCCTGAAGCGCGGCGCAGGCTCCACCTACAAGCTGAATGGCCGGACCGTGCGGGGCAAGGACATCCAGCTCCTGTTCGCGGATGCCTCGACCGGCGCGAACTCCCCGGCCCTCGTGCGCCAGGGCCAGATCTCCGAACTGATCGGCTCCAAGCCGCAAAACCGCCGCCGCATCCTTGAAGAGGCCGCCGGCATTGCGGGCCTGAACTCCCGTCGCCACGAAGCCGAGCTGAAACTGAATGGCGCCGAGACCAATCTCGAACGCCTGTCGGAAGTGTCCGCCGAGGTGGAGCGCCAGCTGGCCAGTCTGAAGCGCCAGGCCGCCAAGGCCCGCAAGTACAAGAGCCTGTCGGAAGAGATCCACGCGCTCGATGCCTTGATCGCGCATCTGCGCTGGCACGAAGCCAAGCTCGCTTGCGACACGGCCCGCACCCAACTGGACAACGCCCGCCGCGCGGTTGAGGAAAAGACCCGCGAAGATGCGGTATGCGAGCGCCAGCGCATCGAAGCCGGCGAAGGGCTCAATCCCCTGCGCGAAGCTGAAAGTGTCGCCGCCGCCAAGCTCGGTCAGGCCCGCATCACGCTGGCGCGGCTCGAAACCGAGCGCAAGGTCGCCGCCGAGACACATGAACGCCTCGACGCTGAAGCGACCCGCCTGATGGAAGACATCGAGCGCGAGCAGGACCAGAAGCTGGAAGCCGAAGACGCACTGGCCCATGCCAGATTCGAACTCTCCTCGCTGCCGGTCCTCGACGAGGCCCGGAACGAAGAGATCGAAGCCGAAACCCGCCGCGCGCTGGAAGATGCCCGCACGCGCCTCGCGGCTGCCGAGAAGTCCGCCGACGAAGCGCAGGAACGCCTCTCACAGGTCCGCGCCCAGCGCCGCGCCTCTGAGGAAAACGCCTCCGCCCAGCGCCGCCGCCAGTCCCAGCTCACCTCCGAGATCGACCGCCTGAAAGGCGAGATGTCCCGCATCGAGGATGCCATCACGCTGGTTGGCCGGTTGAAGGACGCCAGGACTGCCGAGCAGGAGGCCGAAGCCGCCCTGCAGGAGGCCGAACGCGCCGTCGAGGCCGCCGAGGCCAATCTCAACACGTCCCGCGAAGCCGAGACCGCTGCACAGGCTCCGCGCGACAGCGCGCAACAGGATGTCCGCGCGCTGGAAGCCGAGATCGCCGGCCTGCACAAATTGCTCCGCAAGGCCGAGGGTCCGAAAGCCCCGCCGGTCGTTGAACGCATCCGCACGCAGGATGGCTACGAGAAGGCCATCGCCGCCGCTCTGGGCGACGATATCGAAGCCCCGACCGACCGGTCCGCCGCGATGTATTGGGGCGGCGCCTCGCTTGCCTCGCAATCCCTGCCGCAGGGCGCCCGTCCGCTGACGGACGTCACCGAAGCGCCCGGCGAACTTGCCGCGCGCCTTGCCCAATGCGGCGTCGTGGACGTGACCGACGGCGAACGCCTGATGGGCCAACTCCAGCCCGGCCAGCGGCTTGTCTCCGTCGAGGGGCATCTCTGGCGCTGGGATGGCTACATCCGCACCCCGGACGCGCCTGCCAGCGCTGCGGCCCGCCTTGAACAACAGGCCCGCCTCGAAGCGGCCGAAGCCGAACTGCCCGCGCTGACCGCCACCTATGAGGCGCGCGAAGCTGACCTCGTGACCGCCCGTGAGGCGCGCCAGTCTGCCGAGACCAAACTCCGCGATTTGCGTCAGGCCATCGCCCCGGCCCAGCGCGCGCTCAGCGACGCCCGCAACCGCGTGTCACAGGAAGCGCAAGCCTCCGAACGGGCGGCCATGAAACGCGACACCAGCGGCGAAGCCCTGACCCGCGCCGAGGCCGACCTTGCCATCGTCAACGAGACGCTGGCCATGATCGCCCCGGAAGGCCCGGCCGAGGATGAAGCCGCCCTCGAAACCCGCCTCGCCGAAGCCCGTACGATGGTGGCCGAAGCCCGCACCGCAGAGATCGAAGCGCGTGGCCGCCTGACCGACATCACACGCGGCCGCGAGCAGGCCGCTGCCCGCCGCGATGGCCTCGAACGTGACATCAAGACATGGTCCGGCCGCATCACCGCGACCGAGGAACGTGTCGCCCGCCTGATCGAACGCCGCCGGACCACGGCTGCCGATGCGCTCGCCGCCAAGGCCCGCCCGGAACAGCTGGCCGGTGAGATCGAGACTCGCAGCAACGAAGTCGAATCCCTCGAAGCCGAGCGCAAGCGCGTGGCCGACCAGCTGGCGGAGAAGGAAGCGGCCATCCGCGAGGCCGAACAGGCCGCCCGCGCCGCCGCCAATGCCGCCTCCGAAGCGCGCGAGAATCTCGCCGGCTGGAAGGTGAAGCTCGAAAACGCCGAAGGCCGGCTCGAAGAGTCGGTCGAGATCGCCCGCAACAATTTCCAGCGCACGCCGGAAGGCCTGCTCGCCATCGCCGAAGCGGGCCTTGAAGAAGAGACGATGGGCGAGTTCACCCCGCGCGATGCCGAGCGCCGCGCAGATGAGCTTCGCCGCTCCCGCGACCAGTTGGGCGGCGTGAACATGAACGCCGAGGAAGAAGCTGAAGAGCTGGAAGAACGCCTTGGCTCGCAGGTCACCGAAAAGGAAGACCTCGTCGCCGCCATCGCCAAGCTGCGCCAGGGCGTCGATGCCCTGAACGCCGAAGGCCGCGAGCGCCTGCTGAAGGCATTCGAGCAGGTCAACGAGCACTTCAAGGCACTGTTCACCGCCCTGTTCCGCGGGGGGCAGGCCGAGCTGCGCCTGGTCGATGCCGACGATCCGCTGCAGGCCGGTCTCGAAATCATGGCCCAGCCGCCCGGCAAGAAGCTCGGCACGCTGAACCTGATGTCCGGCGGGGAGCAGGCCCTGACGGCCGCAGCCCTGATCTTCGCGGTCTTCCTGTCGCGCCCGGCCCCGATCTGCGTGCTGGACGAGGTGGACGCGCCGCTGGATGACGCAAACGTCGACCGGTTCTGCAACATGCTCAACGAAATGCGCCAGCGCACCGACACACGCTTCGTGGTAATCACCCACAATCCGGTCACGATGAGCCGGATGGACCGTCTTTTCGGCGT